>Ga0209159_1000056_pt1 | contig 93066 bp, 80 predicted proteins | sample GraSoiAngelo_144_FD_185901 | JGI IMG/M metagenome (GOLD analysis project Ga0209159, IMG submission 185901) | Grasslands soil microbial communities from the Angelo Coastal Reserve, California, USA - 14_1009_02_40cm (SPAdes) (version 2) | ecosystem: Environmental > Terrestrial > Soil > Grasslands ...
CTCGATACCAAGGAGATTCACGCTGAGAACCTTCAGACTTCTTCGGAGCCCTATTTCGTGAACGCGGAGAAACTTGTGAATTTTTCCGACGGACACTCGATCGTCGAGAACGGGGATTTCACCACTGACGATTCGAGCGATCCAGATTTTCATTTTCACGCTCACAAGGTTCGAATTTACGAAAACGATCGCGTCGTTTTCCAGAATGTGACTTTTTATGTTGGGAAAGTTCCTGTTTTTTGGTGGCCATATCTTTATCAATCATTAAACGACGCCTTTAGCTTCAGCATTTCGCCCGCTTATCTCAGCTCCTGGGGACCGTCGCTGCTGACCGCGGTAACGTTCCCGATTACCGAGAAAATCAAGGGGACCGTCCGTTTGGATTACCGGGTGCGGCGCGGAGCGGCCATCGGCTTCGAGTCCGAGATGAATTACGGCAAAGACGATAGCAGCTATCTCCGGCTTAAAACCTATTTCATCGACGATCAAAACCCGGAGTTGAATCAAACTTCGGTGCCACGCGGAGCCATTGGGAGTGCCCGTTACCGTGTAACCGTGGAAGACCGGACGAATTTCACGAGCGACATCTATGGCATCGTTGACATCACGAAGCTAAGCGATGCTTACGTCATGCAGGATTTCTACCAGTCTGAATTCCGCATCAATCCCGTGCCGGACAACGTCGTGGCAGTAACTAAAGTCGATCCTATCTATACCTTGACCGCGATCGCACGCTTTCAAGCTAACGGCTTCTTTCAGCAAACCGAGCGCCTTCCCGAGGTAGTGCTGGACGTCGCCCGTACTCCGATTTTTGGAGGTCCAATCTTTTACCAGGGCGAAACCGGGATTGCGGACCTGCATCGCAACTTCGCAAGCGGCTCGGGCTTCGAAGACTACGAAAGTTGGCGGATCGATACCTTTCACCAATTACTTTACCCAAACACTTATTTTGGCTGGCTGAGCATCGTCCCGCGCGCCGGCTTTCGCGCAACCTACTACAACGAAACCCGAGATCTTGGCAAAACCTTGTTTGTGCCGAGCACTAATCCTCTTATCCCTGATTTTCTTGTGCCGGATAACACGCCACTTCAGCTCGACAGCGACAAAACACGAACTGTTTTCAATGCCGGGGTAGAAGCATCCTTTAAGATCTCGCGTGCGTGGGAGGAGGCCCAGAACAGCGCACTTGGGCTCGACGGTTTGCGACACGTCATCCAACCATTCACCAATTTTTCATGGGTTTCAGATCCTGGCGTTAATCCGGCGGCGATTTTACAATTCGATCGCGTCGAACCAACCACGAAATTACGTCCAATCGATTTTCCGGAGTTCACCACCATCGATTCGATTGATCGCTGGACGATCTGGCGCCTCGGGGTCCGCAACCGGCTGGAGACTCGGCGCGACGACAGCAACATTACCTGGTTCGAACTCGAAACCTATTTCGATGTCAATTTCGAGAATCCTTATGATCGCACTCCGTATTCGAATCTTTTCAACAAGATTCGTTTTACTCCGCTACCGTGGGCCTCGCTTGCCATTGATTCCCAAGTGCCCGCTTTTGATACAGGATTTACCGAAGTCAATACCACCGTGGCGGTCCAGCCGATGGCGAATCTTCAGCTCAACGTGGGCCACCGTTACCTTAACGACAATCCATTTTTTCAAAACAGCAGTTTGTTTACTTTCGGCGGGTATTACCGGATTAACGACAACTGGGGGTTCGCGGTGCAGGAGCAATACGAGGCGACGAGCGGGTTGCTTGAGCAACAGCGTTATGCCGTCTATCGCGATCTCTCCAGTTGGGTCGCTTCCCTCGGCGCGGTCGTGCGCGACAATAAAGGGGTAAGAGAGTATGGTGTTCTCTTAACTTTTACCTTGAAAGCGTTTCCGAAATTCGGGTTCGACCTCAATTTCGATCCCGGCGGCGCGGGACAATAATTGATCGCGCAAAGGTCGGATTCGGGTAGCATTCCCGCCACTTCGCTAGGGTAACCTCACATGGATCTCTCGATTATCGGCTCAGGATACGTCGGTCTCGTCACCGGCGCCTGCTTTGCTGATGTTGGCCACAACGTGACGTGCGTCGACAACGATGCGCACAAAATTGAAGTATTACGCGCCGGCCGGGTCCCGATCTACGAACCCGGTTTGGAAGAACTGATTCATCGCAATGTCGCCGCCCACCGGCTGCGCTTCAGCGGTAGCATCAAGGAAGGCGTCGATAACTCACAGATCGTTTTTATCGCGGTACCGACGCCGCCTCAGAGCGACGGCAGCGTCGATTTGAGTTTCATCGAAAAAGTAGCGCGCGAGATCGCCGGCGTCCTCACTGATTATCGGGTGATCGTCGATAAGAGCACGGTGCCAGTAAAAACTGGCGAAAAGGTGGCCGAGTCGATTAAGCGCTACAATCGTCACGGCGCGAAGTTTGACGTTGTCAGTAACCCGGAATTCTTACGCGAAGGCTGTGCGGTCCACGATTTGATGCATCCTGATCGGATCGTCATCGGCGCGCAGAGCGAACATGCGGCCGATTTGATGAAAAAGGTCTATGAGCCTTTCATGGCGCCGATTCTTGTTACCGACATAAATAGCGCGGAGTTAATCAAGCACGCCGCCAATTCATTTCTGGCACTGAAAATTTCTTATATCAATGCGGTCTCCGCCATTTGCGAGGCCAGCGGCGCTGACATCGAAAAAGTGGCCGACGGAATCGGGATGGATCAGCGGATTGGCCGGAATTTTCTTAACGCCGGGATAGGCTATGGTGGGTCGTGTTTCCCGAAGGACATTGCCGCATTTATCACGATAAGCGAAAAACTCGGTGTTCCTTTCTCGCTCTTAAAAGAAGTCCAGCACATTAATGCGGCGCAGAAAGAGCGGTTTCTAAAATCGATTCGCGACACCCTTTGGGTCCTGCGCGAAAAAAAAATCACGGTTTGGGGACTGACTTTCAAACCGGATACGGATGATATTCGTTCCTCCGTCGCGATTGATTTGGTCGGGGACATGTTACGCGAGGGCGCCCAGGTTTCGGTCTATGATCCCAAAGGCATGGAGCGGGCCCGCGAAATTTCGGAAATCAAGAGCGCGCGCTTTTGTGAAAACGCGCTTGATGCGGTTGATGGTGCAGAAGCGCTTGTGATCGCGACCGAATGGGAGGAGTTTGCCAATGTCGATCTTGCAGTGGTGAAAGAAAAAATGACTACGCCGATTGTTTTCGACGGCCGCAATTTGTTTGATCCATCGACGATGGCAAAAGTCGGATTCCGCTATCATTCGATCGGGCGTACCCCGGTCACGCCTGACTGATTCGTGCCGTTAAGGGGGTGCCCGCAATCCCATTTCCGTGAGTTGCATGCGGCGCGGGCAATGGAATCATAGCGATCTATGCGCGATCCCCGCTTCGATAGACTCGCCGAGACCCTGACCGGTCATTCAACGGAGTTAAAACGCAACGAAAAGGTGCTGATCGAGGCCTTTGATGCTCCGGACGAAATCATGATCGCGTTGATCCGGGCGGCGCGGAAGCGAGGGGCAATCCCTTTCGTGCAATTGCAGAGGGCGCCGGTTAGCCGCGAGCTCGCCCTTCATGCCACCGAATCGCAGTTGCGTCTCCTGGCACGCCACGAACTGGCCCGAATGAAACAAATCGACGCTTACATTGCCGTGCGAGGCAGCCACAATATTACCGAGCAGGCCGACGTGCCGACCAACCAGATGAAACTGATCGCAAAAAAAATGCGGCCAGTCCAGGATCAGCGCGTTCAGAAAACGAAGTGGGTAGTGTTGCGATGGCCGACCCCAGCCATGGCCCAGCTCGCCAGCATGAGCACCGAAGCCTTCGAAGATTTTTTCTTCGAAGTTTGCACGCTCGATTACCGCAAGCTTCAGCCGGGAATGAACGCGCTTAAAAAATTGATGGAGAGAACCGACCGAGTAGAAATCGCAGGCCCGGGAACGGATTTGCGATTTAGCATTAAAAAAATTCCAGCCGTCATCTGCGGTGGCGACCGGAACATTCCGGACGGCGAAGTTTTTACGGCTCCGGTGCGCGACTCGGTCAATGGCTTTGTCACCTTTAATGCGCCGACAATTTATCAGGGCACAAGTTTTGACCATATCCGGCTGGAATTCGAGAACGGAAAGATTGTTAAGGCGACGAGCAACCAAACCAAGAAATTGAACGATGTTCTCGATGCCGACGTCGGCGCCCGTTACATTGGCGAATTCTCGCTCGGCTTTAATCCGCATATCTTACATCCAATGCGCGATATTTTGTTCGACGAAAAGATTGCAGGGTCGTTTCATTTTACTCCCGGCCAGGCTTACGAGACGGCCGACAATGGGAACCGCAGCCAAGTGCATTGGGACATGGTCAACATTCAGCGCCGGGAATATGGCGGCGGCGAGATCTATTTTGATGGCAAACTCATTCGCAAGAATGGCGAATTCGTTATTCCACTCTTGCAATCGTTAAACCGGGCAAGGTTGCTCAAGCGAAAATAAGAAACCGCGCGGAATTGCGCCCGCGCGGTTCGCAAGGATTTTTTGATCGGGAACGCTAGGCGCGTTTCGCCACCGGATTCAGTTGCAGCAACGCGATCTCGCCATTGCTGGCCATCTCCACGTTCGTTATTTCGAACATCGGTGCACTTTCAATGGATGAAGCGCCCGCACCCGGCAATTGCACGGCAACGGTCTTCGATGTCGAATTGAGAATGATGCCGGCGATTTCGAAGGTGGGAGAAAATTCCACGCTCGTGATCTGGAAGGCAGCGGTGAGGTGCACCGAGGCCTGCGTTTGATGCGAAGGCGTCAGTTGCAACGGAGCCGACTCAAACCCCGATACCAGTTGCAGGCTGGAAATATTAAATGACGGCGTCGCAAGCGTGGCGGGCCTTTGTTGCTGCGATGGATTCAAGCGCAGCTGGCCAAGGCTACCGGACGCAGCTTGAATCTTGGCAATCTCGAAGTTGGCCTGCAAATTCATCGGCGCTTGCTGCTGCGGCGATGAAGCCAGGCGCATCGTGACTACTTTCGAAATTGGCCGTAATTGCAGCGCGCCCACCTTGAAAGCGGGCGTTAGTTGCATCGAAGCAATTTCGCAAGAGAGGGTGATTTCAACAGCCGTGTGCATGCCACCAGCTCGAATAACGGGATCTGTTGGGGTCTGGAGTGTCTCAGGCATGGTTTCGATTGTTGTGGGTTGTGAAGCAAAATGTTCTTCGTCACTGGCAGTTGGGATTTCAGTGGCCTCTGGCAAAGCGCCGATACCGGCAATGGCACGGCCAACTCCAGCAATCTCAGCAACAGTTGCAATTTCCGGTTCTTCAGAGGCTGCGATCTCAGCCGGTTGCTCTGCGGTCACCACAATTTGATAAGGAACAGGCTGGCCCTGCTCGATCGGCTCTGGCTCAGGCGACCATTCCTGAGTTGAAATTTGTTCCTCGATTTCGGAAGGCGCGACCGCCGCGGCCACCGTCGGCTCGCAGATCTTCGTTTCCAAAACGCTCGCCTGCGTTTCCACGGGTTCGGAGACCTCCCATTCGCGCACTGGTTCCCTTGGGGAGGTTTCTTCAGCGACTGCGGCCACTGGCTCCGGCTCTGCTTGCTCAATCGCAGGCTCAATGGAGGGCTCAATCAACGACTCAACGGCTGGCGCATACGTGGGCGAAGGAAATGCTGGCGCCTCGGGCGCGATTTCGGTCTCGCCGTTTCCTGGCACCTGCCCAATTACCGGTCCGACGGATGATTCTTCGAAATCAACATAGGCCGGCTCGCTGGTGCGACCATTAACGGTTGCCGTTTCCGGTTCGGACGGCGGAGCGGGTATCGTCTCAGCCGCCCGTTTCGCCACAGGAATCACGGCACACCAGGGCGAAGGCTCGGAAGCTTTTAGCTGAACCGAAATCTGACGCGGTCCACCCACGAAACGTTTTGCTGTTTGCAACTCCGGCGTTTCTTCAGCCGCCTCATCGTCGTGCAGTGACGGCCCTGTGACGGTTGCCGGTCGATGACCAATCTGCGTTGTTCCCGTCCACCGCTGAATCTCCATTACGCCCAGCCAGATCAACAAACCGAGGAGGCCAAGTCCAAGGACCCAAAAGAGCAGAGACTGACTTTCCACGAAGGAACTAATCCGTTCGCCGAACGTCGGCACAGGCGTGAACTGCCCAACTTTTGCCGGGGCGAGAACAGGGGCCGGCGTCGCACTCATTGCTGTGGTTACGACAGGCGGCGCCGATGCAGCCGGCTCAATCACAGGCTGCTGAGCAGGAGTTCCGGCAGCGAGCTCAGGCGCGGCCGTAGTCGCAGCAATTGCCGCCGCCAGTGTAGGCGTTGGGGTCGAAGCTTCAGGTGTTGAAGCGACGACAGGGGCGGTAACTACAGACACGTTCGGCGTTGCGGCAATTGTGGGAACAGGAACCGGGGCAGCGGTAGCCAAAGCAAGTGCTGGAGATGGTGTCGCGCTAGCTGATGGCGACTCGACCGATATACCGGTCGCCGCTGGGGCAGCTCGAATATCTTCGGGGCGCGCCGAAGTTCCCGCTGCTTTCGCATTCGAGACGACGACTTCTGCCGGAGCTTCTGCCGGAGTTGGATTCACAACCGCTTCGCTGGCTTTCGGTCCTACCAGCGAAGGTGCCGGGGTCTGCGCCAGCGCCAATTGCGTTCCCTCTTCCGCTTTCACTTCCACGGCAGGGATCGGGCTGGGCTCGATCGCCGGGACCGAGGATTCGGTTTGAGTGGTAGCGACCGCCGCCGCACTAACCGAAGCGGTAGGCGTCGGCGAAGAAACGGTCATGGCACCCTTCAACCAACCAAGATCGTAAAATCCGGCCGCATACATTGCGTTCGAGGCTGACGGATAAATTTTTCGTGCCGATGCGATCCAGTCGTTCGCTTTGTCGGCGTTATCGTGTTTGAACTGCCAAGCCGCCTCCGCGTAATAGAGCGCCGGGGTATCGCCGCTAAACTGGAACTGCTCCATCAGTTTCTGCGCTCGGCTATCCTTCTCTTCCAGCAGGTAAGTGAGGAATACCCTGAAGTTGATCAGCTGCGCTGCCTGGTTCTTGTCTCCGCCCGGCGTCTGCTTCAACAACGCCTGAAATCGATCGCGTGCCTTGGTGTAATCCTTATTTCGGAACGGAACATCGGCCAGATTGAACTGGGCTTCGCGAAACTTCGGATCGACCTTCAGGGCCTCTTTAAAGAATCCTTCGGCCTCATCGTACTTTTGCTGTTCCAGCAATATCGCGCCGCGCAAATTGAGGACTTGCGGCTGGTTTGGTTCGGCCGTATCCGCCTGCTCTGCTAACTTCGCAGCGGAATCGAAATCGCGCTGCTCGTAGGCTTGTAGCGCCTGTTCGAATTGCGTTTTCGCCACCGCCTTCGTCTTGCTCGCTCGCTCCTCCGCCGAGAGCAATTGCACTGCCGGCCGCTGCTGCCCCGGCTGCTTTTGCAGCCAGCCGATTTCATAAAGCGACTCAGCAAAGAGCTTGTTTAATTGGGGTGAGAAATTCTTTTCTGCTGTCGCCATCCACTTCTTGGCATCGGGAATATTCTGGCCTTGGAGCGAAATGGCCGCGTTCGCGTAATGCACCGCCGGCGTATCGGGCGATAATTCAAATTTCGCCAGAATCGAATCGACCATCGTATCGTTCCCTTCCAGCAAATAGGTGAGCAAAATCTTATACTGAATCAGCTGCGTTGCTTCTCCCTGCAGCTCGGCGGCATTGTTCGTGAGCAATTCCTGGAAACGCTTCCGCGCTTCCGCCCAGTCTTTTTTCAAAAAAGGAATCTCAGCCAGATTGAAACGGGCATTCCAAAATTTCGGATCAAGCCCTCTGGCTTCGGATAAGGCGGCTGCCGCCTTGTCGTAGAGGCCCTGGCGCATGTAGACGACGCCGCGCAAATTTTGCGACGCCGCCAGATCCGGTTTACGCGCGTCAATCGCATCCAGTTCCTTCAGCGCCTGCACATAATTGGCAGCGTCAAACGCGCGATACGCTCTGTCGTACATCGCTTCGAGCTCCGAATTCGATGGCGCGACGTCGTTCGCGGCGATGGTCCCAAAAACCAGCAATGAAATCGCAGCAAATTTTTGAATGGTCATGCTGGGAGGGATAGAACTCTCGGAGGGGGAACCTGACAAGTTATTTCTACGGCTCAATGCACGAATTTTTTCGGGGCGAGAGCTCGCGGTGGTAACCGTTGTTGTAATGAAGAAGGCCGCTCGAACCCCCTTGAGATTTCCAAGAGCGCCACAATTGTCCACCGTACTTCAAGAATTATGAGTTCGGCGATACTTCGAAATCCGTTCAGCCGATACATTGTGGTTATTTTGGGGGACGCGCCGTTCGTGGCAGCGAGATTAGTCGGAGGTTGCGTCTCAACAAGGGCATTTTGGACTGCGCCGGCAGAGCGAAGCGACGACGGCCCTTTTCCACAGCGATGTGATTCTCGGGCACATTGAGCGCCAATTGACCCGCGAAGCTGAACAAAGCGGTGTGGCGCTACGCTTCCCACCGCATTCCAAAAACGCCGCCTTACATCCCACAGATTTCCCCTAAAGCAGACAAACCTGAATTCATGCAGCCCACCAACCGCAAACCTTCCAAGGTGAGATTCTCGTGCACCGTCTCCACCTCCGGTAGCTTGCGCGCGATCAATTTCGCATAGCCGCCTGTTGCCACTACTCGCACCTTCCCCTTCCACGATTTCTCCGCCGTGATCCGTTGCAAAATCTCGCGGACAAGCCCGCGATAACCAAGGATCGCACCGGCCAGCATTGCCTGATTAGTCGACTTGCCGATCGCACTTCGTGGTTCCCGCAGTGAAATCCGCGGCAACAATGCGGTCCGATCATAGAGAAAATTCGTCATCGCTTCCAGTCCCGGCGCAATAACGCCACCGATGTAGGCGTTGTCCGGCGCCACGATGTCGAATGTTACCGCGGTGCCGAAATCGATCACGATCGCGGGCGTTCCATAAAGCTTCGCCACCGCCACCGCATTGGCCAAACGATCGGCGCCGATCGTTTTCGGATTCGGGTAATCGATGCGGACATTCAATCGACTCTGCGACGTCAGCCAAATCACCTTGCGATTGCCAGCGGCACGTTTGATCTCGCGGTTCTTTTTCGGCACGACCGATGATGCAACCACGGTGGCGGCATCGTGCGCGTGCAAAATTCTTGCGATCCGCTCCGCAGTTAAGATGGGCGTGGCAATCGTTGAGGGGCGTCCAATTCGAGACCGCGAAGCAAAAGCCAGTTTGGTGAATGAATTGCTGATATCGATAAGCAAAAAATCGGTGGCCGGCTTTTTCATCTTGTCCCCCGCTTGCGAGCGCGAAATGCCGCGCGTAGCCTCGCGCTGTGCTTGTTCATCGTCCCCGCCGTTTACGCCGCACGGCCGCAATTCGCAATCTCATTCGCGAAACCAATCTTAGCCGGCACGATTTCGTGCTGCCACTTTTCGTTAGCGAGAAAATCGAGCGCGCGAAAGCGATCCCGAGCATGCCCGGCGTTCACCAATACAGCGGTAAAGAAATCGCCGCGATCGCGCAGCGCGCCCACGAATCGGGGGTGCAAGCGGTGCTTCTTTTCGGAATTCCAAAGTCGAAGGATGAACAGGCCAGTGGCGCCTATGCCAAGGATGGGGTGGTCCAAAATGCGGTCCAGCAAATGAAAGAGCGCACACCGGATTTGACGGTCATTACTGATGTTTGTTTGTGCGAATATACCAGCCACGGTCATTGCGGCGTGACTCGCCTCGATGGCGAGCATTTTCATGTCTTGAATGACGAAAGCGTGGCGTTGATCGCGAAGACGGCGGTTTCACACGCCGCGGCCGGCGCCGATATGGTGGCGCCCAGCGACATGATGGATGGCCGGATCGGCGCAGTCCGGGCAGCGCTCGACCAGGCCGGTTTCGATCAGACCGGGATCATGAGTTATGCGGCAAAGTTCGCATCCGTCTTTTACGGACCGTTCCGGGATGCGGCGGAAAGTCCTCCGCAGTTTGGTGATCGGCGTTCCTATCAAATGGATCCGGCAAATGCAGACGAAGCGCTCCGTGAAGTAGAACTCGATCTGGCCGAAGGCGCCGACATTGTTTTGGTGAAACCGGCCTTACCTTACCTCGATATTTTGTGGCGGGTGCGTCAGCGCTTTGGCCGGCCAACCGCCGTTTATCATGTCAGCGGAGAGTTTGCGATGGTGAAAGCGGCCGCGGAAAAGGGCCTGGTGGACGAGCGCGCAGCCGTGCTCGAAATCATGACTTCGCTTAAACGCGCAGGCGCAGATTTCATCGTTAGCTATTGGGCGTTGGACTTGATGGAATGGCTGAAGAGCTGAAATCGCAACGCGGGGAAACCGCAGCTCATGCCGGTTTGAAACGTTTGGCTCTGATCTGGGCCCAAGCGCATGGATACTCCATCTGTGCGATCGAAGTCAGGCTCCCGCAATGTCGTTACCGAGCCGACATAGTTGCGTATCGACCCGAGCCGAAAGCGGCCGGATCGACCGCTATTTTCGAATGCAAACAAGCATTACCTGATTTGCGAAGAGACAATGGCTGCAGCGCAGAATTACGTGCACGCCTGCAGACCGTTCATCGCCGTCGCCTCCTTTTGGAAAAACATTTGCGGGTGCACTATCCACATTTGCGGGTGACAAATTCACTCTTTCCGGAATTCGATTCGCATAACTTCGCCGCGATCGAGCATCATAATTATGGCCAGGTGTTGCGCGAGTTGAACGCGTTACAGAGTCGGCTCTCCGGCTGTACGAAGTTCGAAAAACTGCTTCGCTATGGCTGCGCTAATTTGTGTTTCCTCGTTCTGCCTAACGAGCTCTTTCGTGCCTCGGAAATTCCAGTTGGATGGGGCGCGCTGGTAGAGTCGAATGGCACGCTTGCGCTGATGGGCAAGCCGACTTGGCATGACACAACTCCAGAGAATCGAATTCACTTTTTGGAACGAATCGCGGCCGCAGGAACGCGGAGCTTGAATCGAGGGTTCAGAATCTCATTCGAAGAGGTGCTTTCCAGCCGTTCTCGAGCGGGTTTATAACAGCCACGGACGATGGGATTCCGCTTTCACCAGTGCTGTTATATCGCCCGAGGCCTATCGACAGCCAAGCCGCCTGATGAAATGGCGTGACCGCACAGGAAGATGTTATCGTCGAAGGCGTGCGGAAAATAGACCCTGATTGCTGCCCCATGCCGGAAAACGCAAATCCACTAGGCAAGCCGCCGGATCGAACCCTCTTGCTTGATTACTTCGACTCGGTAGCGCCAATGCGCGATAGCTGGATCAAAACGAATTGGTATTACCACGATCAGCTGGCGCGGACGCTTTCATTCTTTATTCCGGCAGGCTCCTCTGTGATCGAGATAGGTTCGGGCACCGGCGTCCTCCTCGATTTGCTGAAGCCGACGCGAGGCCTCGGTATTGATATTAGTCCTGCGATGGTCGACATCGCCCGGCGGAACTATTCGTATCTTGAATTTCGCACTGACGACGTGGAGAACTTGGAAACAAACGAGAAATTCGATTATGTTGTTCTCTCGGACCTTATTGGGTTTCTAAGTGATGTGCAGCGCAGCTTTGAGAATTTGCATCGCGTCTGCCACCGCTCGACGCGGATTTTGATAACGCACCAGCATTTTTTGTGGGAGCCTGTGCTGCATCTCGCTGAAAGGCTCGGGCGGAAAGTGAAACAGCCACTTTTAAACTGGCTTACACCTCACGATGTCGCAAACCTGCTTGAACTTGCCGACTTCGAAACAATCCGGAGCACCTCCCGTTTGCTGTTGCCGGTTTATCTGCCGGTGCTTTCAGCTCTTTGTAATCGTATTCTCGTAAATCTGCCAGTGTTTAGACATTTGGCACTGTTGCGCGTCATTGTTGCACGCCCGCGGCCCGTCGTGATGGAGAAACCGCTCTCCTGCACAATCGTCATTCCCTGCCGTAACGAGCGCGGAAACATAGAGCCGGCGGTGGAGCGTATTCCCGAACTTGGCAAGCACACGGAAATCATTTTTGTGGAGGGCAACTCGACCGACGGCACGCGAGAACAAATTGAACGCACGATCGCGCAACGTCGCGATCGCGACATTAAGCTCGTTGCCCAGGAAGGTCGCGGAAAAGGCGACGCGATTCGCCGCGGATTCGACAAAGCCACCGGTGAAATACTTATGATCTTGGATGCGGATTTAACCGTCGCACCGGAGGAGTTACCGAAGTTTTACGCAGCGCTGGCCAAAGGAAGGGCAGATTTTGTGCACGGTTCCCGACTGATTTATCCGATCCAAAATGAAGCGATGCGTTTCCTGAATCTTCTGGGCAACCGGTTCTTTAGCATCGTATTCACCTATCTGCTCGATCAGAAATTTAAAGATACGCTTTGCGGGACGAAGGTTCTGCTGCGTTCCGATTATGAGAAAATCGCTCGCAGTCGAGAATATTTTGGCGACTTCGATCCGTTTGGCGACTTTGATTTGATTTTCGGAGCAGCGAAATTGAACTTAAAAATCGTCGAGATTCCAATTCATTATCTCGCGCGTACCTATGGAATTACAAACATTAGCCGTTTCCGCCACGGTTTGCTGCTTTTGCAGATGGCATGGTACGCGATGTGGAAAATAAAGTTCGCCTAGCGCGGTTACGGAAAAACCGCTCAGACAGGAAAGCGGGCGCCTTGGCATTGATCTGCGCAGCGCTGGCACTAGTCACGTTCGCGCTCTACTGGCGCGTGCAATGGAACGACTTCATCAATTACGACGACAATGTCTACATTGCAGAAAATCTGCACGTCCTCCGAGGTATAAACGGCCCGGACGTAAAATGGGCATTTACGACCGGGTACACGGGTTATCCGCATCCGGTTACCTGGCTCTCGCACCAGCTCGATTACCAACTTTACGGACCGTGGGCTGGCGGCCACCACCTGACGAGTGTTGCCGTCCATACAGTCAACGTACTGTTGCTGTTCTTGTTTTTGTGGCGGACGACGCGGGGGATCTGGCAGAGCGCCTTCGTCGCTGCCATCTTCGCTGTTCATCCACTGCACGTCGAATCAGTCGCGTGGATTGCGGAACGCAAAGATGTGCTGTGCAGCCTGTTCTTTTTGTTGACGCTGCACGCCTATGCATCCTACGCGGAAAAGAGATTCAGGGGGCAGTACGTGCTCGCTCTAGTCTTTTTTGCCCTGGGACTTCTCTCGAAGCCGATGATCGTCACGCTGCCGTTGATCTTGTTGCTTCTCGATTATTGGCCCCTGGGACGGATGCCATTAGGAGCAACCAAACACAACTGGGGAGTGTCCGGCGCTGTCCGGGGCCTGATCTGGGAGAAAATACCATTTGTTTTACTGGCGGTCGTCTGGAGTCTAATCACCTTCTTTATCCAGAAAGAAAGCGGCGGCGTTGCTGGAATAGCGAAGATCGGCGTCATCACGCGGGTCGCCAATGCGGTGGTAAGTTATGCGACTTACCTTTGGGAAACATTCTGGCCCCACAACCTGGCTGTTTTTTATCCATATCTGCAACAATTGCCGTGGCCGGTGGTGGTGGGCGCGGCAGCGTTGCTCGCCTTCATTTCGGTCGTAGCTGTCGCTGGAAGACGCTCGTTTCCCTATTTTATTGTCGGGTGGTTGTGGTTTTTAGGAATGCTCATGCCTGTCATTGGCGTGATTCAAGCCGGTGCGCAAGCGCGGGCGGATCGTTATACCTACCTGCCACAAATCGGACTCATTGTTGCGTTCAGCTGGGCGATTTCCGATTTGTCGAAGTCGTGGCTGTATCGTCGCTCTCTTTTCGTGGCCGCCGCGGCAATTGCCCTGACGCTGCTCGCGGCGCGGGCATGGCGTCAGGCTGCAGTGTGGCATGATAGCGAATCGCTATGGAGGCATGCTCTGGCTGTCACGAACAATAACGACACCGCTCATACGCAGCTTTGCGATGCGCTCGTTCGAAAAGGCCGCATCGATGAAGCGATTTCACAGGCTGAAATGGCACTACAAATTCGACCAAATAGCCCGGAGGCTCATAGCAATCTTGCCATTGCTCTTTCCCAGAAGGGCGAAATCGACTTGGCGCTTCTTCATTTCCAAAGGGTCTTAGAAATAAAACCGGACCGCCCAAAGCTGCACTACAACATGGCCACCGTCCTGGCTGAGAAAGGACAATTGGACGCGGCGATTTTGCATTATGAAAGAGAATTGCAAATCCAGCCCGCGTTCGCGGAAGCTCACAATAACCTCGGCACTGCGCTTATGGGCAAAGGCGAGCTTGATGACGCTCTCGTTCATTTCCAGAAGGCGCTCCGGGTGAATCCGCGGTTACCCAAAGTTCATTACAACGCAGCTGTCGTCCTCCTGCGAAAGGGCGAGCGCGACGAAGCCATTGAGCATTTGCAAAAAGAACTGCAAATCAACCCCGCCAGCACAGAGGCACATAACAAACTCGGCCTCGCGTGGTCGCAGGAGGGGCGAATCGATCTAGCAATCGGTGAATGGCAAAAAACTCTGGAGCTGCAGCCGAACGATCTAAACGCGCACTTTTATCTGGCCTGGATTTTCGCGACATTTCCAGACGACACAATTCGTAATGGAACGAAAGCCATAAGTCTGGCTGAACGCGCGCTGCACCTTTCCGGTGAAAGAGATCCACGGATCTACCGGTTGCTGGCTGCGGCCTTTGCGGAGAATGGTCAATTTGATGAGGCGATTCAAACCGCGCAGCGCGGTTCGCACCTGGCCATCGAGCAGGAAAACTACGCGTTGGCCGATCGGCTTGAGTCAAACATCGATCTTTACCGGAAGAGCGTTCCGCTGCGTGACACGGGCGAGTAAAGGCGCGGAGATTTCGTTCTCACATCCTCAGCGACAGTTAGCGATTCGAAACAGCAACGAGCAAATTGCGCCCGGTCATCTCCGAGGGCTGCGGCATTCCGAGAAGAAACAAAAGGGTCGGGGCAACGTCAGCGAGAATACCATCGCGACATGTAAACTCGGCGGCGTCCGCGGCAACGTAAATAAGATGCACCAGGTTGGTCGTGTGCGCGGTGTTTGGTGAGCCGTCAGGGTTTCGCATCAGTTCGCAATTGCCGTGATCTGCCGTAACCAGGCATTTCCCGTCGAGAGCGAGCAGCTCCGGAACAATCCGGGCAATGCAGGCATCTACTGTTTCAACCGCCTTTATCCCAGCCTCAACAACGCCGGTGTGACCGACCATGTCCGGATTCGCGAAATTCAAAATGATGAGATCGTAGTTCGCCATTCGCGCGCAAACTTCGTCCGTGACTTGCGATGCGCTCATTTCCGGTTGCAAATCGTAGGTCGCGACCTTCGGCGAAGGAACAATTTTGCGTTCTTCGCCGGGGAATGCGCGCTCGACGCCACCATTAAAAAAATAAGTGACGTGCGGATACTTTTCCGTCTCGGCGATGCGCAGTTGCGTCTTGTCCGCAGCACTCACGCCTTCACCGAGAATGTGCACCAAATTTTCCGGCGCAAATATGTATGGCGAAGGATAGGTGACGTCGTATTGCGTTAGCGTAACGAAATGAACACGCGGCCAAACACCGCGATCAAAGCCGTCGAACTTCTCGAACAGGAAAGCCTGCGAAAGTTGCCGTGCGCGGTCGGCGCGGAAATTGAAAAATAAAACGACATCATCATCGCTCACCCGTTGCTCGCCGGCGTGCGAAAAGATCAGCGCGGGCATGAATTCGTCAGTCTTGCCTTCCTTGTATTTTGCCGCCACCGCCTCGGCCGGTGATGTCTTCACCTGCTCGCCCTGCCCATGGACGATCGCGTCCCACGCCTTTTTGGTGCGGTCCCAGCGGCGATCGCGGTCCATGGCAAAATAACGACCGACAACGGTTACAATTTGGGCGCCGCTTTTAGACAAAGCCTTTTCGCATTCGCGGAAAACCTCTTCCCCACCGGTCGGCGACGCGTCTCTCCCATCGGTAAACGCGTGCACAAAAATTTCCTTTACGCCTGACTCATGCGCTGCCTGAGCCAGGGCGAGGAGATGGAGATAATGACTGTGCACGCCTCCGTCAGAAACCAGACCGAGCAAATGCAAACGATGATCGCGCGCTTTTTGGAAGCTCTCCTCGAGCACGGCATTGCATGCCAGCTCGCCGGCGGCGAGCGCTTTGTTAATTCGGGTCAAATCCTGATAAACGATCCGGCCCGCGCCAAGATTCAGGTGCCCAACTTCGGAGTTTCCCATCTGCCCTTTAGGCAATCCGACATCTTCTCCGCTGGCGCTTAATTTCCCCATCGGATACTTAGCGTAGAGCTGATCGTGAAAGGGCGTGCGCGCCAGTAAGGTGGCATCGCCATTTCCCCTAGCCCGATCGCGGCCGCCGGGATTGATTCCCCAACCATCACGAATAATCAGCATCACTGGCCCACCCATCGCGCGCAATCTGCCGACGGTGCAAGGTCAGACAAGCGATTTCCCGTGGCGGCGGGATTGACAACGCGCTATCGGCTTATTCACATCGCGCCATGAAGTGGAGAAACCAGATACTCGCCTTGATCTGCCTGCTCGCCTTTGCCGCCCTCGGCGTTCTCTATTTCCAAAATTGGGTCGTGCAAAAACCCTTCGGAATTATTCTGTTTGTTGGCGAAGGATTGACCGCGCAACGTACGGCGGCGACACGGGTCTATAGCGGGGGTGCAGACAATCCGCTGGCGATGGATGGCTTGGAATTTTCGGCGCGACTGCGCAATCACTCGGCCGATTTCGCAGTGCCAGATTCAGGTGCAGCCGCTTCTGCCCTAGCAACGGGAACGAAAGTAAAGAACGGAACGGTTTCCGTTGGCGAATCGGGCGGTGCACTGAAAACAATTCTTGAGATCGCCCATGAGGAAGGTCGCGCTACTGGAATTGTGACTGACGGGGCGTTGACCAACCCGACCGCAGCGGCGTTCTATGCCCACGCCAGCAACACGAAGCAGCCCCAGGAATTTGCCAGCGCGCTGATCGACCGGGGCGCGGTCGATATTGCGTTCGGTGGCGGGGCGGCAGAGTTTAACAAAGAAAAGCTGAATCAGGCACGGATTCGCATCGTTCACAATTTGCCCGAGCTCGAACAAATCACAGGATGGCAACAGCCACGCCTCCTCGGACTTTTTGCAGCTAATGATCTGCCGTTTACCGACGAAGTTGCAGCACGAACCGAACAACCTTCCCTGGCAGATATGGTGCGACGGGCCATCGAGCTTCTTCAGGTTAACCGTCACGGATATGTTTTGATTGTGGACGCTCATTTGATGGCTTCGGCGGCCTGGCAAAATTTGGGCGAACGGGCGCTGCACGAAACAGCCGAGCTCGACCGCGCTGTTCAGGTGGGACGGGAGTACGCGGGTAGAAATGCCGCAATCATCGTGTGCGGTGATGCCGCAATTGGCGGACTGAGCATCAACGGATATCCGTTTCGATACGACAGCGGCGTTGCCATACTTGGTTTAAACTCGGCTGGGCAACCATGGGTTAGCTGGGCGACCGGACCAAATGGTGGGAAGAATGGCGGAAACACGGAGTCGCCGGGTGCTCGCGATCTTTCCGCGCTTGAACCAGCGGCCATTCAATCTCCATCTGCCGTCAATTCAATCGAAGATCCGATTGCCAACGCCACCGGCGTGCGAATGGAAAAGCTTCATGGCACGATCGATAGTACCGACGTGTTCACGATCATTCGCGATGCGCTCTAATTAGGTGCGGGGACCAGGAGCAAGGAGGTTCCCCACGCTGATGGAGGGCGGAGCTCTGCGAAGCCGCAGCGGTGCTGGCAAGAACTCGTCCCTCGCAGTCGGGTTATCGTCCAAAGCCTGTTAGGGGCTTGTCGGCACAACCCTTGGGATAAAGACAAACGGCGGAGGTCGCGGCAACTCAGGCGCTGGACCTTCGCCAGGAGCTTGCTCTTCCGCGGGGCCTTCCCCGGGAATTTCCTTGCTGAAATCTTTGGTATCCTTGGAATCGCGGACGATCTTGTCGTCCGAACTGTTACCACTAGTATTTACCGCCAGCAGCCTCGCGTTGCTGGCCGGGCCGAAGACAGCAACTTCAGCCACAGAGAAATTTGCAATCTGTGTGGACGGCGTCCATACCAGCATGACATAGCGACCGGTGGTTTCCTCGAAATCGATCGCAACACGACCGCTTCCATCATCACTGGAGCTGCCGACTGTCTTAAATGTGGCGAGCCTCTGTGAGTCGATCCGCAAGGCTGACGCAGGATTTCCAGTGTTATCGGCCGGTAAGGCACCAAGCACATAAAATCTCACAACCGCCGAGCCAGGAGTCGAGGACGTTGAAATGCGGTTAACCGACACGGAACGGCCCAGATCAATTATCGCGGCCAGAGCTGCGTCATTAGCGGCGAATACGTAAGTGGTGCCGGGCTGACCGTCGATCATGTTGTAGGCGAGCTTAAGATCATCTCCTGAGCTAACAAAAATCGTGCGGGCTTTCGCGTGCAGATCGGCAAGATTGTAACTGGCCAAGTCGCCGGCGCCTTGGTTTGCCGCAATTTTTCGTGCGCGTGGCATGGTGAAATCAGAAACGGCCGCGGCGGAATAAATTCCGAGGTTAGCGATGCGACCGGGGTTGCGCACATTAAAGGTCAGCCGAACATACTTTGCTTCAGCCGGGCCGATCCTGGCGGAGATCAGTCCACTTGAAAGTTCCTCTTGTCTGGCTTCGTGCCATTGTGGGCTCTCAGGCGAGAGTTTTGCGCTAGACGTGGCGATAGTAACCGCCCCCTTCGCCTCGTTGTTAAGGAATGCAACGCTGTCGATATTCTCGATTTTGGCGAGCGAGATCAGAAGTCTAGTTGTGCCAGGTCTGAGCGCGTAAACCGATGCCGGATCACCGGAAAGAAATGGAACCGAAGAGGAGGCATCGGACGGCACGTCGCTCTCGATTTGAGCGCCCAGATCAATCCGGGCCAGATTTTGCGGGTAGTTAGGAGCCTGCGTGACCGTCAGGGGCGGAACTTTTTGCAACACCAGGTCGGCGCCGCTTGCTGAGATCCCAATTCCCAGGCCAAGCAAAAAAGTTAAAGCGCGCAAAAAAGAGCGTCGCTTCGCCGCCATACCCCCCATTGAATAGCAACCTTATCCAATCCTCTCCCGCTATGCCAGGAAAAAACTCCCAGTCAGGTGCATCTGGCCTCGATGACGCCGAGCCGCAGTCACCGATCGCGGCTGCAGAATGTCGCATTATACCAGACGGACGGCGATCTACCAGATGCGGAAGCGCTTGAATTACAGACCTGCGTATAACGAGGTCGCTGTCGCTGCTCGATACTTTCGGCTACCGGCATAGGCGTAATAGGGTACGTAGGAGTTTTCCGGTATCTCATTCACCGCCCGAGCAACCCAATTAATTGTTGGATCGAGGACGAAGGTTACAGATGCGCTTGTCCATTCAACCCAGGTGTGGGTCGAACGGCTGGTTGGGGCGCGTCTGCCTATAACCAGGCGCAGGTCCCACGCGCCGTTCTCTCGCATTCGTTGATAAAGCGCGACAGCCTTCCCCTTGCAATCTCCGGTTGGCTCGTGCGCCAGTTCACCCGGCGTCTTCCATTCCATGGAATAGCGATAGGGAATAGCGCGCAGCTCGCCGATCCAGTGGTTAACGAGAAGCAGCGATAAGTCCCCGCGCCGTGGCGGTACGGGTGTGCTCAGCACCGGCTGAATTCGGGCCATCTGATGATCGTAAGGGGTCCTTTTGGCGGAGAATAGGAGCGAGTTGGCAAAACAATTGGCAACGGAAAGGGCGGAAAAGACAGCAACCCAAACAAGAATCCGTCCGGGGGCGAATGGAACAATACTTACTATAACCATCGTAGTTATGGTTCATATCAGCACTGTCCATGCCATTGCGTTCTTCGCACCCCTGCGCTTTTTCCTCGGGCCGCCCGGAACCTGTTACTGCTTAACGTCTTCGCGATACGGAAGACCAGCTTGGTAACCAGCAATCTCCTGCTGCAACGCCTTAGCAAGCGGGCTTTGCCGGTCTGTCAGCGATAGGGCGATTTGCCCCACTTCAACAGCCCTGCTGAATTGCCCTGCATTTGCATATGCAGCGGCCAGCGTGCGCAGAACGGTGGCGTTGCCGCCGCCGGAAAGTTGATTGGCGCGTGTTGCCAGCTCCAGCGCCCTATCACGGTGTCGGATTGATGCATCGGGATTGGTAGCCAATAACCAAGCCAGATTGTTCGCAGCAGCAACGGACTGCGGCGAGATCTCCAAGGCCTGTTCGTATTGCTTTATTGCCTCGGCTATTTGGCCTTTTTCATCGAAGGCAACCGCCAGGTTCGTGTGAGCGTCGGTATTTTGGGGCTGAATCGATACAGCAGCCCGGGAGTGAAAAACTGCGGCGTCGATTTCACCTTTCTCAAGAAAGATATGACCAAGAGCATAGTGGGCGATGAAGTAGTCAGGCCGAATTGCCAGGGCCTTTTTGTAATGAGCAATCGCGTCATCAACTCGTTCCTTTTGGGCAAGTGAGTTGCCGAGAGCAACCTGGGCATCTGGATCATTTGGCGCGATGGTTACAGCTCTCGTGCAATAAGCGATCGCTTCGTCTATCTCCCCTTTTTTGAGAAGAGCGGTGCCGAGATTGTAATCCGCGTCCCAAAAATCCGGCTGCAGATTCAAGGTTATGCGGTAATGGCTAACTGCTTCGTCGATTTCGCCTTTCTGAAAGAGAACAATTCCCAGATTGTTGTGAGCCATCCAACAGTTCGGATTTTTCGCTAGCGTCGTTCGCCAGAGCGCTTCGATGTCACCGTACATCGCGCTCTGTCGCCAAGTCAGCGCCCATAAGACTGCCGCCGCACATGCCGCCGCGCTCAAAATAAAGGGGCGAGCCCTGGTAAACACGCCAGCCAGATTGGCTGTACCTGCCGAAAAGAGCGCAATCGGTGCGATGCAAGCCAGATATTGATAGTGGTCTGCGACAAACGTGTAGCGAAAGGTGTAGAGCATGATGAAGCCCAACACCGGACTGAGTGTCGCAACGAAGAAAACCGCTGCGACTTCAACCCCGCGCCCCAGGTACCGTCTGGCCAAGTAGATCGCGAAGCATAACGCGACACCTGCTAACAGCCATGTGTAATCCAATGCGCGTGTCGCCGCGATTGTCCATTTCGGGTAAATGAATATTAGATTCGACGGGCACAGTAATTTGCCGAGATAAAACCAAACGGCGTGGCTAGCGACGAGAGTACGTTCGAGAGAACTCAATGCGAAAAGCGGGCCGTGCGTGCCCTGGTGGTATCGTTCCCACCAGACTGCCACTAATCCCATGCTGAATCCCAGGATTAGGAATGGAAGGATCTGTATTAGCCGTCGCTTGCCGATGGGCTTCTTCTGCAACCACAAAATCAAGAGCAGCGCTGCGGGCAATGTGCAGGCCGTTGTCTTAGCCGAAAGGGCCAACGCATAAAGGATCATTGCCAGCACATAAAAGCGCCACGGCCGCCTCGTCGATTCATCAGTAAACGCAATCCACGCAAACAGCGTGAGCAAAAAGAAAAACCCCATCAGGACATTTTTTCGCTCTGTGATCCATGCGACCGACTCCACCTGGACAGGATGCAAAGCGAAAATTGCCGCTGCCAGCCAGGCACCGGGCAGTTTCAAACGCGCCAACAAGCGCCAGACTAGCAGGGCATTGGCAACATGAAGAAAAATGTTAGTCCAATGATAGCCGGATGGGTTCAGCCCCCAGAGGGCTCGTTCGATTCGGAAGCTCGTGTAGGTGAGAGGAAAATATTGCGACGGGGAATCGAAGGAGAGCCAAATTCGGCGCAAACCATTTGGCGCAGTCAACAGTTCGTTATTCGTAATATAAGCATCGTCATCCCAAAGGAAGCCGCCATTCCAAGCCGGCCGGTAGGCCATAATTGTGGCAGCCGCCAGGCTGAGGACGAACAGCGCCGGCAACACACGTAAATTAGACCGCCCCTTAGCTACACTCTGCACATTATCCTTGGTAAAGACGGGTTGAACCTAGCCTGGCCTGTCAGTGGACCCTCATAGCGCCAACTACTCAAGCGCGAAGTCCGGCATAGGACGAATATTGAAACGATGTTGATGATAACGCAATCCTGTGGCAAATCGCTGCCGGCGGCTGTGACTGTCAATAATTCGGTGTGAAGAACAATCTCGCCAGCAAGGGAAAAATCGGCCGCCTTGCATTGATTCTGTCTTTGCTCGTAATCGCCCTCATCATCCTGATTCGACTCCGACTGCTGCGGATCCCGCTCGAGCGCGATGAAGGAGAATACGCTTACGCTGGCCAACTCATGCTGCAGGGTATCCCGCCGTATACGCTGGCCTACAATATGAAATTTCCGGGAATCTATGTCGCTTATGCGGTGGTTATGGCTGTCTTCGGGCAAACGATCACTGGAATTCACCTGGGTCTACTCCTGATAAACTTCGCAACGATCGCGCTCATCTTTTTTTTGGCTCGCCGATTGGCAAATGAAACTGCGGGAAGTGTCGCAGCGGTGAGCTACGCCGTCCTCTCTGCCAGTCCGTCAGTCCTTGGATTGGCTGCTCATGCTACTCATTTTGTCATGCTACCCGTTGTGGCCGGCGCATTTCTCTTGTTGGGCCCGCAGTCGAGCAAACGACTTCTCGCCAGCGGATTGTTGTTTGGGGTCGGCCTATTGATGAAGCAGCCAGCTTGTTTCTTTATTTTGTTTGGCGCGGTCTATCTTTTCATCCGCGATCTTCGTGGCGGCCGCGATTTAAAACAAGCTGCTCTGAGAAACCTTCTATTCAACAGCGCTGCCATTCTTCCCTTAGCTATCGCTTGTCTGCTTTTGTGGCACGCCGGCGTCTTCAATAAGTTTTGGTTTTGGACAATCGATTACGCCCGCCAATATGGCAGCCAGGTTCTCGTCACCCAGGCGCCGCAGCTTTTCTTTCCCAGCATAAAGGAAGTGATTGGAGCTGGCTGGGCACTCTGGATGATGGCTGGAATTGGAATAGTTGCCGGAGTGTGGGACCGGCGAATGCGCGCGAGCACAATTTTTCTGCTCGCCTTCCTGTTCTTCTCAGCATTGGCGCTATGCCCGGGATTTTATTTCCGGTACCACTATTTCATCCTGATTTTGCCAGCAATTTCGCTCCTAGTCGGCGTTGCAATCAGCAAGATGTCGGATCTTCTGTCCGATCGGATGATGGCCGTTAGATTCATTCCCCTTCTTCTGTTTGGCGCAGCTCTAAGCTTGCCGATTTTTAAAGACAAAAAATTCTTTTTCGCGGCTTCTCCAGTTGAAGCGTGCCAAATGGTTTACCCCGAAGGTCCATTTCAGGAATCCGTCAGGATTGCCGAATACGTCCGTGACCATACATCTCCGCATGACACCATCGCAGTGTTAGGGTCGGAGCCGCAGATTTATTTCTATGCACAACGGCATTCTGCAACCGGCTACGTTTATACGTACGGCTTAATGGAAGCGCAAAAATATGCGCGACAGATGCAGGAGGAGATGATCCGCGAGATCGAAGGCGCGCGTCCAAAATATCTCATCTCCGTGATCACGAACGACTCCTGGTTGCAGCGGCCCCAGTCTGATCGACTGATCTTCAGTTGGGCAAATGAATACACAGCACAACATTACGCCGTAGCCGGTTTTGTGAACATGGTGGCGCCAGGGCGGACAGATTATTACTTCACGAATATTCCGCAAGCAGTGCCGGAGCTCGGCAATTACATTTTGATTTACGAAAGGAAATCCTAGCAGTCGCTCGAGGCAAATCGAGGAATGACGACAATGACGAAAACCGAATTACAAATGACGGCGACAATGAGGATGCTCGAATACGCAAAGCACGCGCAGCAGCGTCCGCTCTTTCGTTTTGTGATTTGGATTTCGTTTGTCATGCGTCAATCATGCTTAGTCATTCTCTTTCACTCCTCCCTTATTGGCCATTCGGCCTTCGTCATTTTCTCCAAGATTAGCGCAACGGAGCAAGTTTGAAGCATGCACCAGCGCGGAGCTCAATCGACAGGCCGTCCTAAAATCAGCCGCCGCTGGTTGCGTCTCGGCATTTGCATTAGTCTGGCCGTGCTCACGTGGGTTGTCTTTGGACAGCTGCTCCAGGACGACTTTATTAACTATGATGACCCACGTTACGTTTACGAAAATACCAACATAACCAAGGGCCTTACCATTGGCGGTATAGCCTGGGCATTTACCCATATTCATTCGATGAATTGGCATCCGCTGACGACGATCTCGCACATGCTTGACTGCCAGCTGTATGGTCTTAAGCCCGGCGCCCATCACTTTACGAATGTCTTGTTACACTCGATTGTGGCGATCCTGCTTTTGCTCGTGCTGCAGCGGATGACCGGTGGTCCGAGCGGGACTGGCAGTATTTGGCGGAGCGCATTTGTTGCAGCGGTATTCGCAATTCATCCGTTGCGTGTGGAATCTGTCGCGTGGATAGCGGAGCGAAAGGACGTGCTGAGCGGTGTTTTCTTTATGCTCACACTGCTCACCTATTTCCGTTACGTGCGCGTGCGCTCGATCGGCCACTATTTGACGGTGCTATTCATGTTTGCCCTTGGTTTGATGTGCAAGCCGATGCTGGTCACCCTGCCATTCGTGCTGCTAGTTCTGGATTACTGGCCGCTCGGTAGAATCAGAGGTCAGAAGTCAGACGTCAGCGGTCATGAAAATTTAGTTATGCTGGTCGTGGAGAAAATTCCACTCGTTGGGCTCTCCGCAATCTCCAGCGTCGTGACATTTCTTGCCCAGCGAGGTGCGGTCGGCTGGACCGAGCAGTTGCCGGTGTTGGCCCGAATCAACAACGCCGTGGTGACATACGCCGCCTATATGTGGCAGATGCTCTGGCCGGTGAAGCTAGCGGTGTTCTACCCTCACCCGGAAAGTCGACTACCGCTTTGGGAAATCATCCTATGTCTTTTACTTCTAATTGGCATTACGGCGGCGACGGTCGTTCTGCGAAAGTCGCGGCCCTACTTCATCACCGGTTGGCTGTGGTACCTGGGGATGCTTGTGCCGGTGATCGGATTAGTGCAAGTCGGCTGGCAGGGCCGGGCCGACCGATATACCTACCTACCACAAATCGGCCTTTACATAGCGATCACCTGGGGTATTGCCGATGTCACGGCGGCTTGGCGTTGGCAACGTGAAATTTTAACTGCCGGCACTGCAATTGTGGTTGGTCTCTTGAGTTGGCGCGCCTCGGTTCAAGCGTCTTACTGGCGCGATAGCGAGACGCTGTTTACTCATGCGCTTGCAGTCACCTCAAACAATGATGTTGCCGAAAATAACCTCGGCATCGTCTTTTTGCAAAAAGGTAACCTGGACGAAGCCATCTCTCTGCTGCAAGCCGCCGTGGATCTTCGCCCCGAAAATAGCCCTGCCCATGAGAATCTTGCCAAGGCCCTTCTTCAAAAGGGACAGGTGACCGATGCGTTGGTTCACTATCGCAGATTACTCGAGCTACAGCCAGACAACATAGAGGTGCACAATATTGTGGGCACGGTCCTGATCCAGCAGGGTCAAGCCCGGGAGGCGGTCGAAGAATGGCAGAAGGTCCTGGCTATTCAGCCCGACAACGGAAACGCGATGAGCAACCTCGCGTGGGTATTTGCAACTTCGCCAGACGACTCGCTTCGAGACCGTGCGAAAGCCGTCCAACTGGCCGAGCAGGCCATGCGCATTTCCGGCGGCAGAATCCCGATAATCTTCCGCACATTAGCAGCGGCCTATGCTGAGAATGGCCGGTTCTCTGAGGCAATTCAAACAGCGCAGCGCGGCATTGAATTAGCCAATAGCCGGGGTAACTCTGGTTTAGCTACCGAGCTCCAAAGCAATATTGTCCTTTACCAAGAACGGCAGCCGTTGAGGGACCCTAGTTTAACAAATGGCAGTTCGTCGCCTCACGGTGAATAACAACAAGCGGCAGTCTGGCCACGGTCAGGGATTACTAAGAGGTGTTCGCAGTCGTAGTTTAACTATCATTATATATTTGTTTCTTGCCGCAATCAGCGTGACCGTATTCGGTCAAACAATCCGCTATGATTTCGTTAATTTCGACGATGACTTATACGTCTATGACACTCCCGGGGTTTCGAAAGGACTAACGATTAATGGGATACTGGCCGCATTTACTCACCCGCACGCGCATAACTGGCACCCGTTAACTACTATCTCGCACATGCTGGACTGCCAGCTGTATGGATTGAACGCTGGCGGCCATCATTTCACTAACGTTTTATTGCATACAATTGTCGTGCTCCTGCTCTTTAGGGTGCTGCGGCAGATGAGCGGCGCAGTATGGCAAAGCGCGATCGTCACAGCATTATTCGCAGTTCACCCGCTGCATGTCGAGTCAGTAGCGTGGGTGAGCGAACGAAAAGATATGCTTAGCGGCGTATTCTTTCTGCTTACGATCGATGCATATGTTCGATACGCACGCGGTCCCTCACCCTGGCGCTACTTCGTTGTCGCTGCCCTGCTCGCCTTAGGGCTTTGCTCGAAGCCAATGCTGGTGACTGTGCCGTTTGTCCTTTTGCTTCTGGATTACTGGCCGTTGCGTCGTTTTGAACAGCCCTCTTTGCCCTCGGGCAAGGGCAAGATCTCACAATGGTGGAATAAAAAACCGGTAATGCCACGTCTGCTGCTCGAGAAAATTCCACTGCTGGCCCTCTCCACCGGCTCATGTGTCGTTACGTTCATTGTGCAGAAGCAAACTGCTGGTGCGATCGAGCCGTTACCTTTCCGCTGGCGAATTGAAAACGCATTCGCAAGTTACGTGACTTACCTGTGGAAAACGTTCTGGCCGACGCGCCTGGCCGTCTTCTATCCTCATCCAAACAATAGTCAGCCAGTTTGGGAAATTATTCTCGCGATCGGACTTCTCGTTGCAATCACGGCAGCGGTAATCGTCTTACGGCGCGAACGGCCTTACATCTTCACCGGATGGCTGTGGTATCTCGGCATGCTAGTGCCGGTCATCGGTGTTGTTCAGGTGGGAGAGCAGGGCCATGCCGACCGCTATACCTACCTTCCGCAAATTGGTCTATTTCTTCTGGTCGTCTGGACGGTCGCCGACATTTCAGGCTTTTCACGGTTGACGCGGCGGTTTGTCACCGTCGCTGCGGTCGCGATTATCATTGCCTTGGGTTGGTGTGCATTACTTCAGACGAAGTATTGGAGGAACAGCGAAACTCTTTGGACGCACACTCTTGCCGTCACTTCGAACAACGATGTTGCCCACAATAATCTTGGGTTCCTTTGCGTGCACCGCGGTGAGCTGGACAAAGCGATCTCGCATTTTGAGGCTGCGCTAAAGATCAGGTTGAACAAGGTGCAAACGCACTACAATCTGGGTTCGGCGTTTGTTCGAACCAATTTGGGCAACGCTCTGGCCCGAAAGGGACAATTCGATGAAGCCATCGTTCACTATCAGGAAGCAATAAAGCTGCAGCCTGACTACGCCGACGCCTACTACAACCTTGGCCATGCGCTTCTGGCAAAAGGCCGCGTCGATGAAGCGATCCCACAATGGGAAAAGGCCCTGGCAATACAACCGAATGATGCCGATGCCCAGACGAGCCTTGGTAATGCTCTTCTGCAACGAGGTTCGCTCAGGGAGGCAATCACTCATTACGAAAAGGCGTTGGAACTAGTTCCACAGGATGCCAACCCTCGCAATAACATCGCCTGGGTCCTGGCGACGTCTTCCGATGCCTCAATCCGCGACGGCGCCAAAGCAATCGACTTGGCCGAAGTAGCAGCGGCGCTTTCAGGTGGTAGAGAACCACGCTTTCTCCGGACGCTGGCAGCTGCTTATGCACAGAGCGGTCGGTTCTCTGAAGCCCTCGCCGCAGCCCAGCAAGCCGCAGCGATAGCTAGGATACAGGGGAAGACCGGACTGGCAAATCGGCTCAATAAGGACCTTATGCTCTATCGCGGGCATTTCCCGCTTCGGGAAGACTCTCTTGGGGATTAACTCGCCACAAATTATTCATACCACAGATACATGACACAACTGAAAGCAGCGCTGAAATGACGAAGCACGAATGACACGTGACGAAGGGAGCACAAAATCCGGATGATGAAGAAGCGACTTCACAATCACCCGTCATTTAAGCAGCCGCTGAGCGACGCTAGCCTACCCAATGGTAACTCGCTCCGATGACGAAAACGCCCAATACCTAAGCAGAATGCGCAAGTTATTTGAATTGGACGTCGAGCGTTGGACGCTAAAAACTCTTTCGTGGGATTCAGCCTCGCTGCCGGAAGGAGGATGTTGGGCGGTCACACTCGCTTATGCTCGATGGCGCGGCTGTTCCTAACATACCTTGTGTGCCTCAATAAACACAGAGAACTCAGGAAAGCGCGGAGCGCGGCAATTAAGTATCACCGTTGCGACGGCTTCGCGATTTTGCACGGATTAGCGCTGCTTCACGCATAAAATTTGGATTCCGGGTTATGCGTGTGGGCTTTTCCTTGGCCGGATCACTTCGCGCGAGCAAAGAAAAACAATCAATCAGGCGTCGTCCACGCCAATTGATAAGCTCTTGGCTGACGCAATGCAGGCCCTGTTGTACGCATAAGGCTCGAAATAAGTCGGCGCTCATGCTCGGATTACGACGATGTTCCCGATCGAATATCTTCGCCTTGATCAGCGGTTTGATTACCGCTCGGGGAAGTCGCTTACGCAGGGAGTTAGCATAGTGGCCAAGATTGGAATGGTGGATAAAACCTTTACCGCCAATTTTCAGCTTGGTTCCCAATTCACACAAATACGCCTCCACTACCTTGCGGTCTGTATGCACAAAAGAGTCGAAACTGAATACGAAATCGACTGACCCATCGGCAATCATCGATAGTGAAAGCCCGTCATTAAGATAACACTTCACGTGCGAATCGGCGGCGAAACGCCGGCGACACGCATCAATACAGTCAGTGGCGCGATCAACAACCCACAGCTCCTGGCAATAATCCCTGAGGTAGTGCGTCCACCGCCCGAAACCAGGCGCGATTTCCAAGATCGTTCCCGCGGGGAGGCAATCACGGACCCGCGGAAGAATGGCGCCAAACCATTGCGCCTCCGAAGTTCCCCACGGTTCCGACCATTCCTCTCCCGCGTCTTTCCAATCGTATTTCATTAAATCGCGCGCGTTCGCGCGAGCAGTAGCGCGATCATGACATGTTCGACCCGTAATATATCGGGCATTGGCCGGCCGGCGACTAGGATTTGGCGTGAAGCGATTCGGCAGCTGCGGATCGCCTTAAAAAGCGCGGCCAATGTGCGCGGACTCCAAGGGCAAAAGCAAACGGCCGGGCCCTGTGGACGAGCCCGGCCGCTGTGAATTGTTCAGTCTGCGCTTTAGAATCTCTTCTTTAGCCCGACGTACCAGAACCGACCTTTGATAGTGGTGAGCGATTCGTCGTAGCCGTTTTCGAAGCTGCCAGCCACAAACGGCGGCTCCGTATCGAGCACGTTCTGTAAACCGGCGCTGACCGTAACACCGTTTAACCATGCGCGCCATCCGCATTCGTTGTACGCAGCAGTGGAAACCGGCATGACGTTTTTCTCTTTCCCGTCCTTCATCCTGACGTTCTTACCGCCGTCTTTGGAATATCCGGCCACCTCCTGCTGGGCGACGGGCGCCGGCAGGTTAAAGGTGTAAGAGGCGATGAGATCGAATGTGGTATAGGTGTCTATCTTGCGCGCCCGATTGGGGAATATGCCAGTGGCAGGCTGTTGCCGCTTTGGAGCTGGAACTCCGAACAAGCCAGGCACCCCGGCCGACGTTAAATCGAAATTGTCATCATTGTACTGGCCGATGTAGTGCACAATGACGCCAGCATCAAAACCAGCCATCCACGTGTTAGCCGGACCATCGTAGAACAGACTGACATTGAACCGATTCCATGGTAGCGAACTGGTCAAATTGAATGAGGTCGGCACAAACTGACCATTGATATTAAACGGCTTGTCGCTCGGAAGAGGCTGTAGCCTGGCCCGGGAGAGCCAGGTGCCATTGATCGTGTAGGTGAAGCGACCGACGTCGGGCCCGCCGAAGTTCGTCAGATCGAAGATATAGATCCCTTCGTAGTCGAGACCTTCGAAGACCGCTCCGGCAAGGTTTGCGCTCGGATCAATGACGAGCAGAGCGGGACCATTCGGATCGTCTGGGGTACCGGCTCCACGGAAAACCAAGGGCCCTTGCTGCTGAACACCTGGGGTCGGGGGATTACTGTCGAGGATGAACTGAGAACCGAGAGCTGTCACGATGTCACGCATATCAATGTGCCACCAGTCGGCGCTCAGGGTCAGACCTTTGAGCCATTTCGGGCTGTAGACCGCCCCGTATGACCATTCATAGGCGACCTCCGGATGGGTGTGGGGGTTTCCTAGAATGCGTTCCTCTATCTGAGGCTCGGTCTCAGTCGAAAATGGATCCGAGACCAAGGGGAAGCTTTGCGTGCTCGCCGGTGTAATCTCAGAGAGGGTAGGCGCGTGGAACCCTTCGCTGTAGCTGGCACGCAGGGTGACGGCGCCGATCAATGCGGGATCAAGCGGCTGCCAACGGACGGAGAATTTCGGCCGCTGCGTGTTGTATTGAGTGCTTGTCGCCGGCTGAAATGGGAAGGCTCCACCAGGCAGAACGGCCGAGGTGTTCTGGCTGTACCACTCCTCGCGCTCGGCAAGATCGAATTCGAGACTGTAAGCGCCGGGGAAATTCCAAGTCGGACTGGTGACGGGAATACGAATCTCCTGGTACATCGCCCAGACATCGCGGTTCACCCGGAAGCCTTGCCCATCGACTGAGCCAATCGATTGAAACGTTGTGTTGAGCGGGTCACGAGTGCGCGTAAATCTCGGTGCGTCGTACTCACCGCCCAGAGCAAAGGAAAGAGGTCCGGCCGGAAGATTGAAGATGTCGCCGTTAAGAGTGGCATAATACAGCGGCAACTCCACTTCACCCGTGTTCTGCAGGTTGACGTAAACACGTCCCCTGGCCACCTTGCTGTTCCTACTGAATTGCCCACCGAAGGCGTTAAATGCCGTGGCCGGGTCGGTGTCCAGGAGCGCGTCGCGCAGTCCAGGCTGGCTGACCTCGCCAACGGAGATGTCCGTGCCCTCATTCCGGGAATAGCGGAAACCCGTTTCCCAGTTCCAAGTCTTGAAGTAGTCGCCAAACTCGCCCATCTGTCCCCTAAGGCCGACATCGAAGAGGCTGTCGTTGTAAGTGAATTTTTCACTTCGCGGACCAGTGTCATTAATCCCGCGGAAGCGAACACCCGTGGTCATCGCGACCGGAACGCCGTTGACGACCAACGTCGTATCGCCAACCGTGAAAGGATTGAACGCGTTCTGGATCGGCACGCTGATGCCATTGGGACTAAAGAACGCATTTGTGCCCGGACTTTTGAATGGATCGGGCGTAAATGGCACCGCCGCCAGCGACGCATCAAAATATGACCGGGCATACTTAAAGTCCGCGAAGACGGTCAGGTACTTGTCACACAAATCGCGCGTGAACGAGGCGTAGTAGGCTTGCCGATCCCCCGGCGGAAGTGCTGGCGTAAAAGCGGCAAAGTTAAACCCATAGTAATTGCCGCCACCATTAAAGCCGGGAAGAAGGCCTTGACCCGGAGTGGGGTTAAGGGGAAGACCGCTGCCGGCTGGGAAGTCAAAAGGCCTGAGGTAAAATGGCGAAGTGGCTTTGTTTGGAGCTGAATGCGGTGGCGGCGAGTTCGCGCTGAAGAACAGAGTCGGTAATAGCCGAAAGCCTGTAAAACCTCCAATGCGGCCCGGCTCGTTACCGCTGCGGTTATCGAATCCGCCAAAGGGTACTTGAAAGCCATTAGCGGAAAGGTTGCGGTCTCGGCTAAAGAGACCGTTGAGACGTTCCCAGAAATCCGCAATGACCACAATGTCGGTCTTATCATCTCCCGTGCCGGCTTTGATCCATGCCTCCCACTCGCCCATCTCGTTGGACGCTCCCGCATTAGTGTTTCCGTAAGTGCCCCCAATCTCCAAACCACGGAATTTGTGGACCAGGAAGAAGTTGGCCACGCCTGAGATAGCGTCCGAGCCATAAACGGCCGAGGCGCCGTCCTTGAGAATGTCGAGGTGATCAATCATCGGGAAGGGAATCAGGTTGATGTCCACGCCTCCGCTGGTCCCGGCGACGCCAAGTGAACCAGTGGCGACACGCTTTCCATCGACGAGCACCAGGGTTTCCTTGGGCAATAAGCCGCGCAGATTCAACTGCACAGTGCCGTCACCGCCATTCCCGATGTTCGTGTTGAGGGTACCGCCCGCCTCCTGCGGTATAATGGTTTGCAAGTCGGTGGAATTGCGGACGCCCAGCTTTGCAATGTCTTCCACGCGGTATGTGTCCACCGGATTTGGCCCGGTTTCTTCCGCAGTCGGAATGTTCGAACCGGTGACGATAACGCGCTCGGCCGTGGCTTCGGCGGCAGCCGGTGCCGCTGGTGCCGCGAGCTGAGCGAAGGCGTTCCCTACAAAAAGAAGAGGAAATCCGACGCTGGCAATAAGAGCAAGACGAAGGAATCTCACCTGAGATTGTACATTTTTCACAGTTGGTTTCTCCATGGTTTGGTTAGGTTTGCGGTTAGGCATTATCGATATTTGGAAGGCTGACAAGCTTTTTTTTCAACTTTTTGAAAATATTTTTGAACGGGCGATGGCCTTTGATGTCTTAGCTTGGTTCGAGTGACCGGGTTTGAAGCAGTTGCCTAGCCAAAAATCAAAAAATCGTCAAATCGTTTTTTTTCCCACCACACCGATGGTCGCTAGCGAGGACAGGCGTCTCGCATTGGTTAATCCAAGTGGATGGACGATCGACAGTCGATACCCATTGTAAACAAGCGTCGCGCGCCGAAAGGCGCGAATAAGAGTGCGTTCGGCGTGGGAGCCGCACGCACCTGACGCGCGTGGTGAGTGCTTCTCGAATAAAGTCGAAAAAACAGCCGCGCCAAAATATTCCCAAAATCCAACCGCACAGCGCGATTTATTTCGCGAGCGCAACAAGACACGATCCGCGCACGAATTCTCACTGCTTCCAGCGAAGGTTGACTTTTATGACAACGGTCGATTGGCCCGCGTCTTAGAAGCGCAGTCCTTTGTCGAAAAGGATCCGCTCGCGCTCGACGTGGGCGCCTCGGCTCACGAAAAAATCGCGCAACTCGGGTTTGTAGTACTCGCCGCCGGACGACGGGTTAAGCCCGAAAAAAAGTTTGCCGCCGGGCCTGAGGTGTTGCTGCAAATCGCGCAGAAGAAAATCCCATTCCGCCGGCCCCCAGAGTCGTTGCGTCGCTTGATCGATATTAAAACTAACGGAGAAGGCCGTGATCCAATCGAATTTTTGTTCGAGATGGGGTAGCAGCTCGAAGGCTTTAATCGTCCAAATGACGCGTTGCACTCCGAAAAGATCGAGCAATTCTGGGTAAAGAGGCACCCGGGCGGTGTCCAAGCCCAGCACGGAATGGCCGAGCGTTTTCAGGATAAACAGAAAAAATCCTCCGCCGCAGCCGAGATCGAGCACGTGTTTTGGCCGGGAGCGATGGAGTTTTAAATCTTGGATACGTTCGCGATTCAGGCGCAGCCAGGGGTCGATATTGGCGTACTTGGCGTATCCTGCGGGTGAGCCGGCGTAGCGCTGCTGGATTTCACGCAACTGTCGTTGATCGATATCTGCCCGCAGCGGCCCAAGTGGCAGGCGAAAAATGTAGCGTTGTGCCCTGCGCCATCCCCGCCTGTATGCCACCGGCTGAGTCAGTTTCGACAATTTACCTCGAAGCTTCATTTCAGAACCTGTGCGAGACGCCAGAACGTCCAGCGAGTTAACGCCATTGCTATCCTGGAATTTGTGTCTGCGTGATAACCAATCGCGAAATTCCTCATTCTGAGTTGTCGTCCCGCAACAAGTTTGTCATCCCAAGCGAAGGATCTCTACTCGTTTGAGGAGAATAGTCAGAAATGTCTCGACGGCGCTCGACATGACAAAGCTCGAAATGGCACCGTTTGCCATTTGTGAGCTTACTGAGCCTTGTTGAAATGAAAGAGATTGTAGTGACTGGAGAATGCGGGCCAACTAAGAATGATTTCCGAAACGACGATGAAGAGCACGATTCCTCCAAACACCAGTCCCCGCAGCGGCAATCGACGGATTGGAGAAAGCAGAGCATCGATCGTTTGGGCATAAAACAAAAAAAAGGGAACAGCAGCAGCAGACAGTAATCTTCCAGATGTAAAGTACGGATGTTCCCGGGAAGGATAAACGCATTCTCCGTAGTCGAATGAAATTGATAGAAGGACAGTGGAAACGACCAGAACAGCAAAACTCAACAGGGCCAGCCAAAGATTGCTTCGTTGCCGCAGGTTAATTTGTGTATCGCGTAGAAGAGTGGCCACAGTGAACCCGATTGCAGCAGTCGAAGAGACCCAGTAGAAGACATCGCTCAGGTGCGAGGCCAGGCGGCGACCATGCCAGAGTAGTTCGCCACGCCAAAAGCTCGCCACCAACTCTGGCCAGAACTCTTTCAATCCCCGAAAGCTGAAAATCGGATGCGGCAGCCAACTAGTAATCGGCTTATGCGTCCATCCGAGAAACTCAATCTTTGCGGCTGTAGCAGTTAAATCTCCAAATGTCTGAACGTTCCAAACAAACCAGAGAGCTATCGGCAGCGTGACGGAAAACATCAACAGACTCAGCGAGCCAATGATAGCCGGCAGCCTTCTCGTGCGAGCGAGCTGTCGAACCTTGAAGGTCGCCGCTCCGAGGGCAACAGCCAGCAAAGGCACATTTCCAAATTTCACCAGACAACTAGCTGCGAGCGCCAGCCCCAGCAAAAGCGCGAGGTATAGCGTTGGCTGCTCAGCCTGCAAAAATTTGATCAAGGCGACAAAAGCCACTCCGAAACAGAGCGGGGACAGCACATCGCTTTGTATTGAGTAGAAAGCGGTCTGCGGCCAAACAGCCAGCAATAGCGGAACGCTTAGATGCATGAATTGCCGATCAGGGAAGACCAATTTTGCGGCAACAAAGCCCACCCAGACGAGAGCCGCGGCGACGAACATGTTCAAAAAGCGAACCCAATACAACAACCAGCCGCCCGTAATTCCAGAGACACGGCCAAGATTTAGCCACAAACCTGCGAGAGCGTAATAAAGTGGCGGTTCCCCTGATTCGTGATTTTGATTAGATCGCCACCAATCCGAGTTCCTCTTTACGACGTCGTCGCGCTGCTCAGCGGGCAACATCCAGTTTGGCGGCGGAAAATCCTTCGTCTCGAACTGCTGCGGAGCCATGAAGAACTCCGGCGTACCGTACAAAGAGATGTAATATGCGGATTCGGAAGAATACTGACCCAAATCGCGCGGCACGTGACCCCGCGCGTATTTCATCACCAAATCTACGTGTGCCTGCTCATCGACGTTGTTGAAAAACGGAAACGCGGCCGAAAATATGAAGACGCGGAGTGCGCCTATCGCGCAAAGCAGCAAGATCAACTTTCGCTCATATAGTATTGCAAATCGGAGCGGAGCCTTCATCGAGGTTTCGCCTCGATTACCGCAAGCTTCCCGTATTCGCTGATCAAGGGCGCGGCACCTGTCACTTGCAGAAATCGCTTCTCAAGCGGCTGGCGAAAAGGCGAATCCCTCTCAATTACAATCGCAAAATGCCCCTCAGGGTCCGGTTCCCGCCAGGGAATTGCCTCCGGATAAACCCGATGTTGAAAACCAAAAATCGTGTCGGAGACAGCGAATGCTTCACTGCATTCGAACAGCAACGGATAAACAAAAGAAAGAGTGGTCCACACGCCGGTCACCCGGTCTTGGAGCAGATAATTCCTGACGCCTTCGAGGTCGGCACCGGGAATCCGCGTCATGCAATAGTCCTCTCCCTGATCACAGAGCGTTAACGTTTCGATTTGATTGTGGCGCGCCGTATCGATCGTCAGTGCGCTTCCCGTAATCACGGCAGCGGCGAAGACCCCGGCTCCGCCCACGCGAACCAGCGCTTTGGAACAAGCGAAACAACGCTCCAGCAGCCGGCCAGTGAGCGCTGCAAAAAAGAAACAACCGGCCAGGAAATAGCCGGGGACACGGAAGGGCGCAGTGACGTATGGAACAAAGCACGCCAACGTTAGCAAAAGCAGGAGGAGGTCCCGTTCTTCGTTACTACGTGCGAAACCGCCACGAATCGCCACCAGAATTTTGGATGGCGATCGAATGAACGGCCAGACCGCAACGCCTGACGCGAGCAAGGCGATCGTGTAAAATACAAACCCCAGAGCAGGCTTCTCTGGATAATACCAAAGGACGGTATCGGCTCCAAAGAACTTTGGCATCTCGGTTACGAAAATTTGCGAGAGCTCACCGGAGTGAAAGAAGAGTGCAAGTCCGCCGCCGGCAGTTTTCCCCAGCACGGCGTTCCAGTTGGCAAAATGATGGGTGAGATTGAATGCAATGGCCGGCGCATAGCCGATGATGAAACCAGCAAGAGCGACCAGAGCGTTATTGAACGATACGTTTCTACGCATCAAAAGGAGAACCCATAGCACCACGCTAAACGCGATTCCCAACTCCAAACCCCAGATGCTTAAACCTGAAACAGCGCCGAACAAAAGAAATGGCAACCACCTTCGGTTCGGGGTCGATTGGATCGATAAGAAGAGAATCGTAAGCAGCGGAATGGAAAGGAAATACCAGGAATAACCTCTCGTTTGGAAGTGCCACTTGAGAAGTGATGGAGTGAGGGCAAACACAATCGTGGCTAAAACGGCTGTGCGCTCGTCATAAAGCATCTGGCACATCCGATAAAATAGAAAAAGGCAGAGCAACGACAGCACGACGATGCAACTCTTCAACGCAATGACACCGACTCCGAAGAATGCGAACGCAATCGCGGCCAGATAAGCTTCCCAAGCAGCGCCTGCATTGTAGGGCTGACCGTACATGTAGAAGGGGAAATAGCGCCCTTCCAAAATGTGTTTACCCATCAGGCCGATGATCGCCTCGTCGCTGTGCACATGCGTTTGCGATGCCAACAGAATCGTAAAGCGCGCTGCCGCGATAATAATAAGCAGCCCAATGAACAATGCGTGCCGGCGCATCAGAGATTGGTTCTCACTTCACCGGCGCGATCATGGCACAGGACCAGAAGATCGACAATCGACACGATCCCCGTTTTACCCGCTGAAGCCGCGCGGCTTTCTGCATGGCTGCCGTTCGAGCGGCGACTGCTTCGGTTAATCAGAATGTCTTCGCTTTGCTTCGCGCGTTGAACACGTTTAGCGTCGGCAACTGTACTTTATTATGGCGTGCAGCGCTCGAAAGCCATCGCGCCATCCAATTTTTTTGCCCTCTTCGTAAGTGCGACCATAGTAGGAAATTCCCACTTCGAAGATCCTACACCCGAGCTTTGCGACCTTCGCGACAATTTCAGGCTCAACGCTAAAGCTATCCTCTTCTATCTGAATCGATTTGATAAGAGGAGCTTTGAAGGCTTTGTAGCCGGTCTGCATGTCCGTCAGATTAAGGTTAGTGAACATGTTGGAAAGCAGGGTCAAAAACTTGTTGCCGACCATATGCCAGAAAAAAAGGACGCGATGCGGTCGGCCGCCCATGAACCGTGAGCCGAAAACCACGTCCGCTTTGTCTGACATGAGAGGCTCCAAAAGCGCCGGGTAATCTTCGGGGCTGTATTCAAGGTCCGCGTCCTGCACGAGAATGATTTCACCTGTCGCGGCCGCAAAACCGCTGCGCAAAGCCGCTCCCTTGCCCCGATTGACTTGATGATAAATGATGCGGTCCACCATCTGGGAAACCTTCTCTTCCAGCACAGCCCGCGTCCCGTCTTGCGAGAAATCGTCAACTATAATGATCTCTCTACTGCTGATTGCCGCTGAGCGAACTGCCTCGACAATTTTTTCGATCGTAGGTTTCTCATTATAACAGGGAATAACGATTGAGACTTTCATCTCTTTCAGCGTGAGTTCAGTCCCGCGCCGCGCGATTCTCGCTGAGTTGCAATTTCCGCGCAAGAGCAGCTTTCTTCACTGAATCATCGCGGTGGATGAAATCCGAAGTCGTTCTTCAATTTCCCCCAGAGCCAATCAACAAACCAATCTTTTTGGACGGAGCTTGCTTGCGCAGCCGCAAGCGCCTCCGCTTTTTCGACGCTTCCATTCAAACAGTAGAGGTAGATGAGCAGGAACGTGTCGTTGAGACTAAACACGGCGCGGTCTTTCTCGCTCTCCAGCAGGCGAATTGCTCCCTCGATATCCCGACGCGCCAGCGCTCCCGCAATTAAGTCTGGCATTGTTTCGAGCGGAGGCGTTTGCGACTCCTTCGCCACTCGCTCGGCAATGGCGAGCCGAAATCGATCGCTCCCCAGCACCTCCAACACTGGCATTCGCAAATGGGAGTGGCGCAAGTAAAGATCCAGTTCGGCCAGTTTGTTGCTTCCAATTGTTTCCGAGAGATATCGCGTCTGACGGACAATAAAGAATGATTCCAGCGACTTGTTCAGCGTCTCAGGCCAAATCGCGCTAATTAAGGGAGATCGAAGAAAACGTTGAACCGCTGAGGGCGCCTCGAGGTATATCAAGGCAAAGCGGTGATTCGCTTCGTCATCCCAAGGCTCATCCGTCAGCCGCTTGGGATAGATGTCGGTCAAGGGCGCGACGCCCTGTGTGATCCGATCGATCTCTTCGCCGTCCATCACGAAAAGCGCGCCCAATTGTTGAGGAACCTCAACGCCGATTCCTCTCAAATCTGCGCCAGTATCCGGATTGCTCCATAACTGCCGAAGTTCCTCTTCCTCCACTTTACGCCCCGGACCCTTGATGCCCATCATGATCCATTCTTGATCGCCGCTCGCCCAGAGAGACGCGTTTGCGAATACATTATGAAACGCACGTAGGATTGCTTTCGCTTCTTCGACTTTCAGCTGATTAATCGGCAGCCAAAAGGTGACAATTCCGCCCTGCTTCAAGCGACTGTTCATAAGCGAAAAAAATTCCTCCGTGTAGAGATTGACCGCCCCCGCTACTTTCGGCGGGGGCGGTTCTCCAGAAATGATGTCGTACTGCCGCGGACTTGCTTGAAGGAAGAAGCGGCCATCCTGAATGAAGGTAGTCACCCGAGGATCGCGCAGCGGATTCGAGTAATTGATACCCGAATAGAAATCAGCGAGCTGGAGCACTTCTTTCGAAATTTCCACGACATCCATTCTTTTAACGTGCAACCCGCGGAGAAACGCGTCGGCGGTTACGCCACACCCATAGCAGATCAGGAGCACGTCTTCTGATTCGGGACGGAAAGCCAGCGGGAGATAGGCAAACAATCTCATGTAGCGCTGGCTGCGCGGATTTGTGGCCGACATGGAAAATGCGTTCGTCAAAAGCCGGTAGTAGTACGGTTCGCCAAAAAGATCGCGCCGCAGCAGTTGCAATGTGTCGGAGGCGCCCTCCACCTTTTTCACGACATGTGCGAACAACCGGCCCTGGTCGTCCGTTTCGTAAGGACGGCTCGCATGTGCGAAATGCATCTCAGCGCGATGGTGCGGAAAGATTGCAAAAAAGAGAATCAGGGCTGCACAGAGTCCAGTGGTGACCAAGCCGATTGGTCGCCGAAGCGACCAAGTTGAATGTTCACACACCAGGATGGCGAGCAGAGCGTAGCCCGCAGCACATAATATCAGGCTCCATTGGTAGCCGATACTCGGCAACAACATGAAACTGGCGAGCAGCGGACCAGCAGCCGCGCCGGTCGTATTAAACAACGTGGTAATCCCTGTGCTGTTCATACGGTCTTCGACGCTGGCTTGAACACATGCAACGATCGAGGGAAACAAAATCCCCGACAGAAACGCGACTGGGAATATCAAGGCGATGGAGAGGAACCCAATCTGCTGCCAGGAGACGTCGAATACTCCTGCGCGCGTTTGAACCACTTCCCCTGGAAAGAACAAATATGAAGAAAGCGTCGCTATCGCGGCCAGCAGCAACAGGACTGGAAGCAATTGATTCAGTCGCGCCGAGCGGCGGTGAATCGCGCCAGCCACAATGCTGCCGAGCCCGATCCCAGCCAGGACAACCGCGAGCATAACCGCGAAAGCGGTTGAAGACGAAGGAACATACAAGCGCAAAAATCGAAACCAAACCACCTCAAGGCAAAGAACGATGGCGCCCGTCCCGAAGCTCACAAAAAGCAGACGCCAAGGCGGCCGATAGCTGACATCCAAGCGCAGCGGCACTGCTCGCTCCGGAATCAACGCGGCGGTATCGCCATCACGTTTGGATACTAACAATGCGATGGCGGCGGCGATGCAACTTGCCAAACCCGCGGCCAAGCCCGTACCGCGAAGTCCAAACGCCTCAATAAAATAAGCTTCACCAACGACCGCTCCTGCTACCGCGCCTAACGTGTTCGATCCATAAAGAAAACCGATCGCTCGCCCGAAATTTGCGCGCCGCAAAATCGGATCTTCCACCAATACCGGCAGTGTCAGGCCCATCGCCGTTGTCGGTATCAACAGAATAAGGAATGACAGGACAAAACGCAATCCAATGAGCGTCGGCTGATAATTCCACAGCATTTGCCAAACGGGCCGCATCAACTCGCCCAGAAGCGGAAGGCCGAAGACAATTGTGCAACCAAAGAAGGCCACGGCGAGCTCCAGTACAGCGTAAAGATGCAACGGCCGCCACCGCCGAAATCTCGACGATGCTGCGATGGCATTGCCCAACGCCAGACCCGCCATAAAGCTGGAAAGAATCAATGCAGCGGCCCAAACCGAATTTCCAAAGCTTAAACCGCTCAGTCGGAGCCACAACGTCTCGAAAATGAGCGAGCCGATTCCCGACAGAAAGAGAATACCTGCTAAAATCGCAACGCGCACCGTCGCATATAAATGCGGCGGTCGGTGCAGACGACCATCTAACATTTAATCATGAGCACAGTTATTATTGGCTCAGCTAATATATTTGGCGGAAAAAAAAGGAACTTTCCCATCTTGCCAGCTCTGGTCCGCTCCATTGTGCGTGCGACGAAATTCGAGAATATTCCAGTGCGCGCAAATCGCAACGCCGGTCCCAACCTGCCGACTGCCCAGGCACTGACGGCTCGCTTTTTCTTGACCGAAAACAAGCGCGCCGACAAGTAGCCGACACCGATGGCCGCCGCAATCGTGCAACCGCCTCCGGCGCTCCTCGCGCCGTTCGCGATTTTGCTCATCACTATTGCAATTTTTCCGCTCGTCCTGAAGCAGCATTGGGAACGGCATTACCAAAAATTGTGTGCGCTCCTGGCCGCGACCACCTGCGGCTATTACTTCTTCGCCCTCCACGGTGCGGCTCGGGTTCAGCATGCCGCCAGCGAATATGTAAGTTTCATTGTCGTTGTCGGCGCATTCTTTGTCGTGGCCGGGGCCATCCATTTGCACATCCCGCGATCCGCCTCACCGCTGGCAAATGTCACGTTCCTGTTCGGCGGAAGCCTGCTGGCAAATTTTATCGGCACCATTGGCGCATCGATGCTCCTGCTCCGCCCCTTTCTGCACATGAACCGCGGCCGGGGCACGCCCATGCACGTCGCGTTTTTCATCTTCACCGTCGGCAATCTCGGCGGTGCGCTCCTGCCTGTCGGTCCCCCACTTTTTCTCGGTTACATTAAAGGTGTGCCGTTTCTATGGCCGGCGCTGCATTGCTGGCCACAATGGCTTACCGCAACCGGGGCGCTGCTCGTCATCTTTTTCATCGCAGACACGGTTGCCTGCTCGACAAAGTCCGTCGCGGAAACGCCCTCCTCTCATTTTCATTGCTACGGAAAATGGAATTTCGGCGCACTGCTCGCGCTCCTGCTCATTCTCGTTTTTGTTCCAAACGGAGTGCGTGAACCGTTGATGGTCATGGTCGCCGCTTTTTCATATTTTCTCACTCCGCAACACGTCTTTGAAGCGAACGAGTTCAGTTGGCGGCCACTCATCGAAGTCGCTTGGATTTTTCTCGGCATCTTTGGCACCATGATTCCAGTGCTCGATTACGTCGAAATCCACGCGCCCGGTTTCCACCTCGCCAGCGACGCCCGTTTTTATTGGGGCACCGGTCTGCTTTCCGGCGTGCTCGATAATGCGCCCACTTATCTTACCTTCCTCACCGCCGCCCTTAGTCTCGATCAGCTCGACATCAATCATCTTCCCGATGTCGCACAATTTGCGGCGGGCCATGGAAGCCGCCTCGCCGCCATTTCGCTCGCAGCCACCTTATTCGGCGGCCTCACCTACATCGGGAACAGTCCGAATTTGCTGATCCGCGCGATTGCGGAATCGCGCCACGTGCCGGCGCCGGGATTTCTCGCCTATTTTATTAAGTACGCCCTCCCCATCCTGATTCCAGTCCTGGCGCTGGTCGGGCTGATTTTCTTCCGTGGCTGATTATTTGCGCGCAGAAGGGTGTCGCCTGACTATGACGCTCCAATGTTTACCGGCCTGATCGAGGAAATTGGAAGCGTGCTCTGGATTCGTGCGACCGATCGCGGAACACAGTTGCAGCTATCAGCTCCGCGCATTTCCGGCACTATCCACACCGGAGATAGCATTTCCGTAAACGGCTGCTGCCTTACCGTGGCATCACATCGACACGAAGAAATCGTGTTCGATCTTCTGGAGGAAACAATGGCGCGCACCAACCTCGGCGCGCTCAAGCGCGACAGCGCCGTTAATCTCGAGCGCGCTCTCGCCGCCAATGCACGCCTGGGAGGACATTTCGTGCAGGGTCACATCGATTGCACTGCCAGCATCATCGCTTTTGCGGAATCGGATTCTCGTCTGGAGATCGCGTTGCCGGAAGATCGCGCGCTCTATGTGGCAGAAAAGGGATCAATCGCAGTCGACGGGATCAGCTTAACCATTGCAGAAGTGAAGCCCACCAGCTTTGTCACTTGGATCATCCCGCATACGCGTCGTTCCACCAACTTGAAAAATGCGCAGTCGGGCAACTTAGTAAATCTCGAGTTCGATATTCTGGCCAAATATGTCGAGCGAATGGTGGCCGCGGCGGCGGGCGGAATGTCACTTCGCACCCAGTCCGCTGAGGACCGCGGGAATGGTGCCCCGTAGAATCTTTAGATCGATCAGGTTGGCGAGGTTGAAGCAGAAGGTGCCGTATAATCCCAGCACAGGCGCATTGCTAGCAAAAGCGCGTCGATCAGCTACTGCAGCTGCGTGTTCAGTTCCTGTTTCCGCGCAAGGATAGGACAATTATAGATTATGAGCGCGCATCACAGGACCAAAATTCCGGATTGCGCTCTGGTCGGCGTGATCGCCTCAATCGATGAATTGCGTCTTGCAACAAGAATGCGCGCACCGCCGGACTTGTTTGAATTGCGGCTCGATCATCTGCCGAACTTGCGCGAATCGCAACTGTTGAAGCTCCGTCGGCCCCTCATCATCACCGCGCGGCACCCGGCCGAAGGGGGCAAGAAATTGCGGACTGGTCGGTGCGATCTACTCCTGAAATTTCTCCTCCAGGCAAAATTCGTCGATATTGAATTGCGTTCATTGCGCGAGTTGCGCGAAGTGTGGGACCAAGCGCGCCGCCTGGGTGTTGGTCGAATTTGTTCCTTTCACGATTTCGAAGGCACGCCTCAACCTGCTGTTCTGCACAAAAAAATGCTCTGCGCCCGCAAAGCGGACGCAGACGTTTTCAAGGTTGTCACCCGAGCTGATACCCTTCGCGATTTGCTTACTTTGTTCGAATTTTTGTGGAGCGAGCTTCCGTCGATGCGCCTGTGTGTAATGGCAATGGGGAAATTCGGGCCAATCTCGCGCCTGTTTTTTCGCGAGGCCGGTTCGTTCTTTATTTACGCTCCGCTTCGCCATCCGCTCCATCACGGGCAACTCACCTTCCGGCAACTCCGCGGCCAACACGATTAAAATCCGGCGGCCGTGCGAATTCGTTACGGAGGCAAATTTGGCGCGGATTTTGCCTCTTTTGATTCGACTGAATGAAAGAGGTGGCAATTCTACCAGAACAGGCGCCGGTGATGCCATTGCCGGGCGCGGTCCTTTTTCCGCACGCACTGCTCCCGCTTTACATCTTCGAGCTGCGCTATCGTGAAATGCTCGCGTACGCCCTCGCGCAGGAGCGAATGTTTTGTGTTGCGCTCCTCCGGCCGGAGAGCGCGCAATGGAAAAGCGAAGACGACTTTTTCGATATCGGAACGATTGGACTAATCCGCGCCTGCGTCGGTCGTGGCGAGGGCACTTCCAATTTGATTTTACAAGGTCTGCAACGCGTGCGCTTCGCCGATTTTGTCCAATTGGATCCATTTCCAATCGCCGAACTCGAAACACTCCGGTCCGATGACGAAACGACAGTCGAAACCGACGCCCTCGGCGCCAAGGTCCTGGAGCTTTACGCTCGCTTTAAGACCCTCGGGCGGCAGTTGCCGACAAAAATCGATCGATACGTCACCGATATGACTGATCTGGCGATGCTGGCCGACCTGATGGCCTCGACTTTCATCGACGATCCGGCGCGCCGTCAGCAAGTCCTTGAAGAGCTGGACTTGAATGCGCGGCTGCGTCTCGTCATTCAATATCTGCGCGACGAAACCGGCAACGCCGCAGCGTAGCGTTGTCATCCGAGCGCCAGTCGAGGGAAGCCGCCACGAAACCTTTAAGGTAACGCCGCGGGATCCCTCGACTGCGCTCGGGATGACGGACGGATCCGCTCGTATTCCTCCATCAAATATCGATCGGTCATGCCGGCGATGTAATCGCACACCGTGCGATGCAACCCTTCGCTCTCGATCCGCCGAGCCGCCGCATCTCCAAGCCGGTTTGGATCGAGCAGGTAACTTTCGAAAACTTTTCGCAACATCTCGCACGCGCGTTTGTTTACCTCCGCCACCCGCGGGTGGTAATAAACATTCTGATACAAAAATTTCCGGAGCGCGCGATTGGCCTCTGCCAGATCGTCACCATATCGAATGAGGACAGACTGATTCCGGACGTCGTCTCGTGATTGAACTTTCACCGATGTGATTTGCTCCGCGCTGGTTACGATCACGTCCCGCACCTGACGATCAATGACGTCGCGAATGATGAGCTTGTGTAGATCCGGTTCGCGCAGGTCGGGATAACGTTCGCGCACGGAATCGGCCGCCACTTTCCAGACATCGACTTCTTCAAGCTGCGCGAAATTAAGAACGTCGAAGTCGATCGCATCATCGAGGTCGTGACTATAATAAGTGATCTCATCGGCCAAATCCGCGATCTGTGCTTCGAGTGAGCTCACTTGCGTTTTGTCCAATCCTTCCCGCACTTCGAGGGTCAGATTCAAGCCGGGAAATTTCGGATACGGGTTCTCGAGCAACTCAACGACGCGCAAACTTTGGCGGTTGTGCTCGAACCCGCCGTGCTCGCGCATACATTCCGCCAGGATTTCTTCGCCGGAATGGCCGAAAGGCGAGTGGCCGAGATCGTGCGCGAGAGCGATGGCCTCAGCCAGATCTTCATTCAAGCGCAGGGCCCGCGCGATCGTGCGACTAATTGAGGCGACCTCGATCGTGTGAGTTAATCGCGTGCGTAAATGATCGCCGGTGCCATTGAGGAAAACCTGGGTTTTGTATTCCAAACGACGAAAGGCCCGTGAATGAATGATGCGGGCGCGATCGCGCTGAAATTCGGTGCGATAAGCGTGACGCGGCTCGGGAAATTGTCGGCCCTGCGATTGGCCTGACTTTTGGGCAAAGGGCGCGAGCAAACGCCCTTCGTCCGCTTCCATTTCCTGGCGCGTTTTGTATTCGTTCAATCGCGATCGAGTTTTTCGCTCAAGATTTTTCGGGCGGCACGGTCTTGCGCCCGCAGCATCAGTAAATCGAAAAGGGCGAGAAGAAGTGCGGTCAAAGTCAACCAGGCACAGGTCACCCAAAAGAGAATGAACCAGCCCGGATGTTCGCGCGCTGAGAGCAATGGTTGAAGAAAAGTGGTGCCGGAAAAGAGCATGAGCATTGCAATCACGAGCGTGATGAACATCACCCACCGTCGCGTCGATTGATCGCGAATCACTCCGCGGGCCGAGTGAATGGCGAAGGAGACGATTCTTAACCGGGCTGGTTCCTCCGCCATCGATTGCATTTTGCCTTTTGCTTCGAAGTGCGCAATCGGTGTTTCAACCTATCGTCGGAAATTTCCTATGGCGAAAATCGAAGAACCCAAGGTCACTCCAGAGCGTTTGATGCAGTTTGGTTTTGCCTACGCGCCGCCGTTGATCATCAGCGCGGCGGTGGCGAACAAGGTTTTCGATACCCTCGCGAGGGGAGCGAAGAACGTTGAAGAAGTGAGCCGGCAAACTGGAGCATCGGTTCGAGGTTTGCGCGCGATCATAAACGCGCTCGTCGGCCTCGAATTGCTCAAGAAAAACGGCGATAAATATGCGCTCACGCCGGAGAGCGAAGCCTTTCTCGTCAGCAACAAACCCGGCACCCTCGCCGGATTTTTCAGCATGAATCGGGTCCGCCTGATGCAGCAGTGGATGAAACTGGATGAAATCGTTCGCACGGGGCGGCCGGCAGAAGCGCGAAATCAGGAGGGTCCCGGCACAGAGTTTTTCAGCGAGCTGGTCGAGAACATCATTCCGATGAGTTACGGCAGCGCGCTGGCGCTGGCCGACCATCTGAAACTCGCCGACGCGACAAACGAAGTGCGCGTTCTCGATCTCGGCTCGGGCTCGGGAATTTGGGGAATTGTCCTGGCGCAAAAATCGCCGCGCGTGCAAGTGACCGCGGTCGATTGGGCCGGCATGATTCCAACAACCAAACGCATCACGCAAAAATTTGGCGTGGGAAACCGTTTCAAATTTATCGAAGGTGACTTGCTGGACGCTGATTTCGGCGAAGGCTACGACGTCGCCACCCTCGGTCACATTCTGCACAGCGAAGGCGAAGACCGTAGTCGTAAGCTGCTGAAGAAAACAGCCAACGCGCTCAAGCCCGGCGGCACCATTGCCATCGGCGAATGGCTGGTCAACGATGAACGGACCGAGCCACTGAATGGTTTGATGTTCGCCGTCAACATGCTGGTCAACACCGAAAGCGGCGACACTTTTTCCTTTAACGAGATCAAGCGCTGGCTGGAAGAAGCGGAATTTAAAAATGCGCGCACGCTCGAAGCACCCGGGCCAGCACCGCTTGTGCTGGCGACGAAATCGTAATCGCCTAGCGATGAATCGCCTTCTCACCGCTACGCCGAGCTGATTTGATAAAACTGGAATGAGAAAGGCTAAGGCAAAAACCAAAGCGCTAAAAAAGAAGTCATTGCCCAAAACAAGACGGAAACTGGAGATCGATTCCACGCTCAAGGCGCGACTCGAAGCGGAGTTTGCGCAGGCAGTCAGAAGCGCGAAGGCGTACGTCGACGATCCGCTACGACTGCGCGGCCTCTTTGAGGATGCAGCCGAGGCGGCGACGTCACTGCCGACGGACTCGTTCGGAGACACCTGGCCATACTTTCAGACGATGCTGCGTTTGATCCGCGCCTACTACCGAGGCGAATATCACGAAGTCACGGAAAGCACACTCGTCATCCTCATCGCGGCCGTCATCTACGTCGTCAGTCCTCTTGACGTGATCCCCGACGCCATCCCCGCAATCGGTTTTCTCGACGACGCCACCGTCGTCGCCCTGGCGGTGCAACGAGCGCGCCAAGATTTGGATGATTTCATGCTTTGGGAAATATCGGCGTCGTAGGATGGCGCTAATTTTCAGTTACCTTCAACGGGGGGCCGGCAAGGAATCGCCACCCTACAATACCGCGCGCGTTTATCTGGGGAGCGCAGGCTGCCAGCCTGTAGTTGCCGGCAGCTTGCCGGCAACCAGTTCGCGTAGCGAATTCCGAAATCAAAAACGTCTCGGCAAGCTGCCGAGACGAACAGGCTGGCAGCCTGTGCTCCCAATCCACAGAATTCGCGGCGAAGCTTTAAACCAATAGCAGCGCTGGATTTTCGAGAAGATGGCGGAGTTCTTTGAGATAGACCGCGCCGAGCGCGCCGTCGATGACGCGATGGTCGCAGCTCATCCAGATCGACATGCGATGACCGACGACGATCTGATCGCAGTTATCGGTGACCGGCATTTTGTTGATTTTTCCGACGGCGAGAATAAAGCCTTGTGGCGGATTAATAATGGCGGAAAAACTGTCGATCCCCATGCCGCCGAGATTCGACACCGTAAAACTTCCGCCCTGAAATTCTTCCGGTTTCATTCGCTTGTTCCGGGCGCGGTTGGCCAGGTCCTTGGCCAGCTCGCTGATTTCCCGCAGCGATTTGTTCTGCGCAGCGCGGATTACCGGCGTCAGCAATCCATCTTCAATCGCGACGGCGAGGCCAAGATCAACGTCCGCATATTGCACGATGGCATCGTTATCGAATGATGCGTTCACCTTTGGAACTTTCACCGCCGCCATCACCGCTCCTTTCAAAACGAAATCGTTCACCGTGATCTTTGATGTGTCCGTGTCTTCGCCGGCTGATTTTAATTCCGCGCGCGCTTCCATGAGTGGGCCGGCATCGATATCGATGTTGAGATAGAAATGCGGGACCGGCGCCTTACTTTGTACAAGACGTTCGGCAATACCTTTGCGCATTCCGGAAAGATTGATTCGCGCACCTTCACCGGTCCTGATTGAAGGCGCGGGTTTCGGTTGTGCTTTGGCGTCACCGCGGTCGGCGACCGCGGCTACAGATTTGGAAGCAGCGCGCACATCGGTCTCGGTTACCCGGCCTTCCGGGCCGGTTCCTTTCACATTCGCAAGATCGACGCCGAGCTCGGCCGCGATCCGTCGCGCCACGGGCGATGCTTTCACCCGCCCTTCTTCTGCGGTTTTCTCCTCGCGCGCGGCCGCGGGCGAGGGTTTGGGACGCGACGGCGCGCGTCCCTCCATCGGCTCTTGCGGCGGCGTAGTCTCTCTTTCTTTCGCTTTCGCGGGTGCGGGTTTTTCCGTCGCCCGTTTTGGTTCTTCGGATGTCTTCGCTTCTTCTTTTTTCGGTGCTTCCGGTTTTTTCTCAGGCGCCTTTTTCTCTTCTTTTGGCGCGGCTTCACCCTCCTCGCCGATGAAGGCGATCCGTTGGCCGACTTCAACTTTGCCGCCTTCTTCCACGTAAATTTCGGTGAGCGTTCCGTCCTCGGGCGATTCCCATTCCATCGTCGCCTTGTCGGTTTCGATTTCCGCGATAACGTCGCCGGCCGAGATCTTGTCGCCTTTCTTCTTTTTCCACACGACGAGAGTTCCCTCCGTCATCGTGTCACTCAATTTGGGCATCTGGATTTCAGGCATGGTGAAAATCGTTAAAGCGTTAAAGGGTTACAAAGTTAAAATGAAGAAGGCTCTTTCCGTTTTAACATTTTAACTTTGTAACTCTTTTAACCTCTTTCACGCATAACAAACTTTTTTGACCGCGGCGATGAGCTTCTCCGCGTTCGGCAAAACCGCTTTCTCCAGTCGTTCGTTGTAGGGCATGGGCACATCTTCCTGCGAAACACGCCCAATTGGAGCGTCGAGCTCGTCGAAAATATTTTTCTGAATGCGATAACAAACTTCCGCGCCCACGCCACAGAACGGCCGGTCCTGTTCTACAATCACCACCCGATGCGTTTTCGCGACGGAATCGTAAATCGCGCGTTCATCGAGTGGTTTGATTGAACGCAAATCGAGTACTTCCGCGCTGATGTCTTCGTCCTCGAGCTTCTCCGCCACTGCGAGCGCAAGTGCCACCGTTTGCGCGTAACACACAATCGTCACGTCCGAGCCTTCGCGTTTGACCTCCGCTTCGCCCAGCGGAATAAGCAATTCCGTTTCCGCCGGCTCGACCATGCCTTTCGAGCTGTAAAGCAGTTCGGATTCAAGCACCAGTACCGGATTGTTGTCGCGCACTGCGGTTTTCAACAGGCCTTTGGCGTCGCGTGGCGTAGCCGGCGTGCAAACTTTCAGCCCCGGAACGCTGGCATACAAACATTCGGTCGCATGCGAGTGGGTCGCGCCGAGCTGATGGGCCGGACCGTTCGGTCCGCGGAACGTGATGGGGATGTTGAACTGGCCACCGCTCATCGTCAGCATGTTGGGAGCGTTGTTCACCACCTGATCAAACGCGACGAGCGAAAAACTGAAGGTCATGAATTCGATAATCGGACGCAATCCAACCATGGCGGCACCGACACCGAGCCCGGCAAATCCATTTTCGGAAATAGGCGTGTCGATGATTCGCTTGGGGCCGAAGCGTTCTAGCAATCCTTGCGAGACCTTGTAAGCGCCGTTGTATTCCGCCACTTCCTCGCCCATGAGAAAGACATTCGGATCGCGTGCCAATTCTTCCGCCAGCGCTTCATTCAACGCCTGTCGGTAAGTAATCTCGCGCATTTGCATATGCGTTTAGCGGACTCGAACCCCACCGGCCGCACAGACTGGAAACCTATGCTCAGACGTAGGTGTAATCATAAAGTTTCTCGAGCGGCGGTTCATCACTCTGCTCGGCAAATTTCACCGATTCGAGCGCGATTCGTTTCGCTTCCTTGTCCAGCTCATCGAATTTTTCGTTCGTCAATTTTCCTTCGCGCGTCAGTTGCGCGCGCAAACGCGTAATCGGGTCATCCAGACGATATTTTTCAAGTTGTTCCTTCGTTCGATAACTCGCGGGGTCAGACATGGAGTGGCCGCGATACCGGTACGTGCGCACCTCGACAAACGCCGGATGCTGATCTTTGCGAATTGATTCGACCACTTCGCTCAAAGTGTCGCGGACGTGACGAAAATTCATTCCGTCCACCACGCAACCGGGAATGTCATAACCTTCCGCGCGATCGACGATTTGTTTGAGCGACGTGGAACGCTCGACCGAGGTTCCCATGGCAAAGAGATTGTTTTCACAAATAAAAATCACCGGTAACTTGAAAAGGGCGGCGAGGTTCAACGCTTCGTGAAAGGCGCCCTGATTGATGGCGCCGTCGCCGAAAAAGCAAAGGGTAACGCGGTCTTCATTTCGATATTTGCAGGCGAAAGCGAGACCGCAGGCCAGCGGCACATGCGCACCCACGATGGCGTGTCCACCGTACATGTGATGTTCCTTGTCGAAAAAATGCATCGAACCGCCCAGCCCGCGGGAACAGCCGGTATCTTTGCCGAACAGTTCCGCCATACAGGCATTGGCGCTGGTACCGCGGGCCAGGGCGTGGGCATGATCGCGATAGGCGGTGATGATGTAATCGTCGAATCGGATCGCCGCGATGGCACCCGCTACAACCGCTTCTTGACCAATGTAGAGATGACAAAAACCGCCGATTTTCTGAGCTTGATATTGCTGACTGGCGCGCTCTTCAAAACGCCGGATGAGCAACATCAACCAGAGCATCTCGACTTCGTCGCGCTGCTCCGCTGGCTGCATGGAAATCAGGCAGCGCGAGCGACCGCGACTTTTGCGCTAGCAGGTGCCGATTGAGTGCGCATCAACAGGACGAAGATGGTGGTGAAGGCGAGGTCGCTCAGGAGAGAGTTGCGGAAAAACATCCAGCTGGGGGTGGCGCCATATTGTGGCAGGCCAACGGTCAACGCCTGAATTAATCCCGCAAAATTTTTCACGTAACCGGGATCAGTCAGCCAGGAAAAGGCATTGGTGATTCCATAAAAAATCACTGAGGTGGCGAGAGATGCGGGCAACATCGTTTTCCACGAAGCACGTTTTCGCAGGGCGAAGCCGATGAGGCCGACGATCGCTAGGGCAAAGTAGCGGCAAAGAATTTGCGGATCGAAAAGCGGTGCGTGGTAAGTGGCATTCAGAAGCAAATCAGAGATGAAGAGAGTGAGCAGCGGCAGCGCGAATTTGTAGCGCCGCGGGAGATAGGCGGCGCAACAAAGCGCGATGGCGGCGAGAGGGGCGAAATTCGAGAGCCAGGTCGCGGCGCCGGAATGAATGAGGAGACCCGTCATCGCCCGAAAAGCGACGACACAAATGACGAGAAACAAAGCCGGAATCATCGGACAGCAAGTTTATCTGTCCTGCGCCAGATGCAACGCTAAACGCGCGAGGCTCCCTTTACTTGCTGGCGCCAGCGCGAACGCGCGCCAGTCTGGCTTTGCGACGGATGGCGGCGTTGCGATGAATAATTCCGCGCTTGGCCGCCTTATCTATCGCAGAAATGAGTGCGTTGATATCGTTCGCTGGCGCGTCAGCTTTGACCGCGCCCTTACTCAAAGTCCGAATACGACTCAAGACGCGGCGATTGCGAAGAGCTCGGCGCTCAGTCTGGCGCGCACGTTTGGCAGCGGATTTGGTATTGGCCATGCGATCAAAAAATTGCGGGCGGGAGCGTCATGGATGCGCTCCTATTTGTCAACCTGTCAACCGCGCTGCGCGATCAGGCGCGCGCGTTGCGCAACCAGGCGGTCGCGTCCGATTTCTTTGCCGGAGCGACCGATGTCTTCGGCGGCAGCGGCGTAACACTCGCCTTCTCCGCGCCCGGCTTCGACGAATCGACCGTGAAAACGGCGTGTGTCGGAGCGGGTGCAGAAGCTGGCGCAGAAACGAGCGTTCCCTTGGCGGCGCGACTCACCTTCGGCAAATGGTCGGGCGTGATTTGCACAATCGCACCAATGGGCAACTGCTGATAAAGCGCAGAGACGTCGGACGATTTCATTCGAATACAACCGTAGCTGGCCGGCCGCCCGATCGTTTTCTCCTCCGGCGTTCCGTGAATGTAAATGCCCCGGTAATAGGCGTGCGCGTTTGCAGCTTCCAACCCGCGCAGCCAGATGATACGGGTAATGATAGGATCGCGGCCAGGCGTGTTCGGCTGCAAAATTTCGCCGGTGAACCTGCGGTTGTGGAAAACCGCGCCGGTCGGAGCGCGGTCACCGATTTTCTGAGCAACCTGAAGAGTGCCAAGCGGTGTCGCCATCGAGCCCCATCTATCGCCGAGTCCGAATTTGGAAGTAGAGACGGGATAAACTGCGGCATTGCCGCCGTTGTCGAGGAGCATCAATTTTTGATCGCGCACACTAACGATGACGTTTGGCTGGACCAACTGCGCGCGCAATGGCGTAGCCCCCGGCGCAACCATCGCAATTAACAAGAACCAACGAAGGCGAGACATAGATGTCTAGGCGGGGAGTGCGTCAGGCGCCCTGCCGTTGTTCCAATTGAATTTCGGTAGCCATTGTATGACGGAGCAAAATGAGACGTAAAGAAACCCAAATTGAAACATAAGCAAGAATGGGACCGAAAGAAACTGCCGGTGCTCAATCGCGTACCAGACAAAGTAGGTAAAGTAAACGGCAAAAAACATCTCAGCCGCAGGCAATACCGACTTGAGAGGCATATAGCGGCAATTACGCCACGGCTGGGCTTTGCGTTCTATTCCATATTTCGGGGTGCGGGTGAAATCTGATTTATGATTGAATACCGCTTCGAGGACGGCGCGGGCATTATTTAGCGACAAGCCGACCCCAAGGGCGAGCAGGCAGGGCAAAAGCATTATTTCCTTCATCCAAGTTCGCGGATGCAGTTCGCGCTGCGCGCAAATATAAAAGACTGCGACCGAAACGGAAGCGGTGAGAAAGATCGGCACATCAATCAGCAGCGTTCGCACCCAGCCGGACTGCGGGCCGCCAGTCGAGGGGTGGAGCAGGACAACAAGACAAGCGAGAAGCAAATATGCGAAATTGGAAACAAGATGACCGGTCGCCTCCAGCTTGATCGGCATCGGCAGCTTACTCCGCCAAATTTCCGGAAGCAGTTTCTTGCAGGTCTGGATGGAGCCTTTCGTCCAACGATGTTGCTGCGACTTGAAGCCATTCATGTCGACCGGCAGCTCCGCCGGGGTAACAACGTCGGGGAGGAAAATAAATTTCCAGCCGGCTAGTTGCGCTCGATAACTCAGATCGAGATCTTCCGTCAGCGTGTCGTGCTGCCAGCCGCCAGCCTCTTCAATGCACGATTTTCGCCAGAGTCCGGCCGTTCCGTTGAAGTTGAAAAAGCGACCGCTGCGAGAGCGCGCGGTTTGCTCGAGCACGAGATGGCCGTCGAGAAACATCGCCTGCACCCGGGTTAGCAAGGAATAGCCGCGATTCAAATGGCCCCAGCGCGTTTGAATCATCCCCACTTTGGGGTCGGTAAAGAAATCGACTGTCTTGCGCAGCAAATGCGGTGGCGGAACAAAATCGGCATCGAGAATACATACGAATTCTCCGCGCGCGGTAGCCAAACCTCGCTCCAAGGCGCCCGCTTTGAAGCCGGTGCGATCGACTCGATGAATCAGTTCGACATCGAACCCGCGCTCACGTAATTCCGCCGCACAATCCGCCGTAATCTCGCGTGTGTCGTCCGTCGAATCGTCCAGCACCTGGATTTGCAGCCGATCGCGAGGGTAATCCAATTTACTGACCGCGCGCAGCAATCTCTCGACCACATAAACTTCGTTGAAGATGGGCAACTGCACGGTCACGACCGGCAATTTTTCAAATTGGCCCGCCGGCACCGGCGCGCGTTTCCGGTTCTTGAGAAAAAGGTAGATAATAAAATAGCGGTGAACGCCGTAAGCCGAAAGGCCAACGAGCACGCTGAGGTAACAGATTGTCCAGATAAATGAAACCATGCCTCCTTGCGTTAGGAATCCAGACTGCCTTGCCGATTACTCTGCAAGGGCGACATGATGCCGCTTCTGGGGGTGTCGTCAAATCAAAAAAGGCGGGCTCGTTCGCGCCGACCGGCTTGAAGTTAAAAGCACACAACCATTTACCGTGTCGCGAAAGCGAAATGGCTCGTTCCTTTTGCAGGCCGGCGGCATGGGGTTCGCTTCTCGGAGACGGAGCGATTTTGTGTTAAGATAGTCGCCACCGAAGATGGCAAGCGGATCAGCTACGACAAAAAAAAAGGGAAGAAATCTCGAACGCTTCGACATTGTCTTGACGGTGCTGCTCGCCGGATGGGTGCCATCGATTCTGATGTTGCTGGTTTCTTACACCACACTCAAAAAGACCCTGGAATCAAAAATTTTGCGCGACCGCCAGACTTTTGTCCAGCTGGTCGGTCATTTGGTCGATGACGATCTGGCCGGCACCGCCAGCATCGTCTCCTATTATCAAACCCTTCCCGATATGGAGCGTCTTTTTGCCGCGCCTAATTCTCAGGACACGGCCCAGCAATGGATCGCACAGAAGTTTTTCACTTATCCGCGCATTGATGGAATGTTCATCGCGGCGGCTGACGGCAAGCTTCTTGGCACTCTGCCGGCCGCGCCAAATCTACTAGGCCAGCCATTTCATCCCGATATTTGGAAAGACGGCGCCGACGCGCGGACCGACCCCTACGTTTCGCCCGTCCACCAGAGGCCAGTCGACGGCCGGATGGTCACTGATGTTGTGGGTGCAGTGCGAACGCGCGACGGCAAAACCATCGGATATATCGGCGCTTCTATTTTGATCGAACGGATTGGCCGACGTCTCTCCTCGATTTCGTTCACCGACCGCACTGCCTGCCAAATTGTCGATCAGCAAGGCTTCCCGCTTTTTACGGCCGACTTCAAATCGGAGACCAAACCAACATCCTCTGCGCAAGCGAAACTCATCTCCCATATTCAAAAGGAGCAAAACGGTCATCTTACTCGAGACGGCAATATTTACTCGTTCGAGCCGTTGGAGTCGGCGCAATGGCTGGCAATCATTCGCCAACCGGAAGAGATCGCCTACGCGCCGGTGCATGATTTGCTACGTAAAATCACGGTGCCGGCGGGGTGGTTGATTGCCGGCACGCTGGTGGCTGCCATTCTCGCAGGAAGATTTTATCGGCGGCAGGCGGAATCCGCGCGTCGGATCGAGCGCGAAGTAAGTTTCAATCAAAAAATTTTGGCGAACATGCCGATCGGCATCGCGCTAGTTGACCCTGAAACACGCCGTTTCCTGCATGTAAACGACGCCTTTGCGCAAATGGCGTTGCAGATCGGCCAGCTTCCAGCCGGAACCGACATTGGGGATGCGACCTACGACCAGATCAAGATCGTATCGCCAACAATAATTGAGAATGTGCTCGCGACCGGCAGGCCTTATCAGTTGATCGAAGAACCGTTCCGCGATCGCACCGGCGCGACACGATTTTGCAATGTCAACCTTCTGCGCCTGCTCGATTCGCGCCAGCACATTCAGGGCGTGCTCTATTTCGTGGAGGAAAAAACGCGCGATATGACGCTGCGCAACGAGCTGCTCAGTGCCAACGCCGCCAAAGATCAATTTCTCGCGCTCCTCTCCCACGAACTACGCAATCCCCTGTCGCCCGTGATCGCGATGGTTGCGGCATTGGAAACACACCTGGCTGATTCAGCCGAGGTGCGCCAGGCGCTCGACGTCATTCGGCGAAATGTGGAACTGGAAGCGCGCTTGATCGACGACCTGCTCGACATTACCCGCATTGCCAAAGGAAAACTCAAGCTCAGTCTCGAACCGGTTAGCGTGCACAACGTCTTGCAGCGCGCACTGGAAATTTGCCGTGAGGACATTTCACAAAAGGCGCTCGAGATCGAGTTGAATCTAAACGCTCATGACCATTTCGTTCAGGGCGATCCGGCGCGCTTGCAACAGGTTTTTTGGAACCTGATCAAGAACAGCGTCAAGTTTACTGAGGAGGGTGGACGAGTATCCCTTGCCACCTCAAACCCGCAGCCTGGACAAATCGAAATCGCTGTTAGCGATACCGGCATCGGGATTGAGCCGGATAAGGTCTCGAAAATTTTCACCGCCTTTGAGCAGGGCCAAAGCTCCATCACACGGAAATTCGGCGGCTTGGGGCTGGGCCTCGCCATTTCGAAGGCCATGGTCCTAGCCCATGGCGGAATCATTTCTGCCTCCAGTCCTGGCCCGAACCGCGGGGCTACCTTCAGTGTTCGCCTCGGCACAATTGCCGAGCCAGTGGTGCATGATGGCGAGTCGCCCCCAAATGGCGCCGAACCGGTGTCGAGGCCAGTTTCGGCCAACCGCCCGCCGCGCTTGCTCGTGGTGGATGACCATGAGGATACCTGCACTGGTCTGAAAATGATTCTGGAACGGCGCGGTTACGATATCACCATCGCCTACACCGCCGATCAGGCGGCGGAAAAAGCGCGGCAGGAAGATTTCGATCTCTTGATCAGCGACATCGGTTTGCCGGACCGGAGCGGCTACGAATTAATGCAGGAAATGCGTGGCCGGGGCGTGCCTGGCATTGCTCTAAGCGGTTTTGGGATGGAACACGACGTCAACCGCGCCCGTGCCGCCGGATTCTCCGAACACTTAACCAAGCCGATCAACTTCGAACGGCTGGAGGAAGTAATCCAGCAATTGCTCGGCGTCGAAAAACGATAGGCCGATCAAGCAGAAGTAGATGGAGCATCGGTCGCGGCTTTACGCTCCGAAGCGTCCTTTAATTCGCGCGATAACTTCTCCACCCGCTGACGCATGATTTTCCCTGGCTTGAATTTCACCGTTGCCCGCGCCGGAATAACGAAGCTGCTCCCCGGCTCGTTCGGGTTTCGGCCAACGCGCGGTTTGGTCAAGCGTGGTTGAAAGACTCCGAAATTTCGCAACTCCACCGCCACATTATTAGCAAGGCTATCCGTAATGTGATCCAGCGTGCGCTGGACGACATCGAAAACCTGGTGCTGGACCATGCCCGTCTGGTTGCTGATCGCCACCACAATGTCCCTTTTGGTTAACTTCGCCATACGTTAATGTTAATATACCACAAATAAATCGCGCTGGCGCTTGAATTTGCGTGGGCAAAGCCGAAAATTTGCGGCTTTTATTTCCCTCGCCGAGATCGCCGGAAAATTAAGGGGCATATTCGGCCTTGGAAAGGCTATGCCACCAGCGGTCGCCGCGCAGACGACTCATGAAATGGGCGAATGGAGTCGCTTCGGCCAAGGCTTTCCGGCGCGATTTCAGCTGTCCCTGCGCCACACCCAGCTTAGTGAAAACCCCGTTCCATTCCCCTTCTAGGCGGCGGGCCTCGTCATTTGAAAGTTCACGCACGGCGCGCAGAGAAGAACCGCGGTTCAATACATTCATCGCCCGGCCTGACAAGTCGCTTAACAAATTCAATTCGCGAAGCACGTGCTCGGTTTCTTGAAGCAAATTCGCTCGTACTTCGGTGAATTGCCGTTCCTGTTCCACCGAAATTATCGGCTTGGCCTTGTCCAGGCCATAGGTGATGAGCTCGTGCAGATTTTTCCAGCTCTCGAGCTGAAGCGAAATCAGACGCAGTTTGGTTTCGGTTTGTTTGTCTTTCATTGCATTGGCGTGACGCTGGCTACCTGGAGGGTTTCATCGAATTTTTGCAGATTATCGAGCAGCAGATGGGCCAATGGTCTGTCGACCGATTGCTCCTGGCTAATGATCCCCTCTTCAAAATAAAAACGGCCCTGCCGCCAGCGGAAAATCTCCGTCAGGGCCCCTTCGCCTTGCAGCGTTCCGTAGGCAGCATGCCTAACCTCCCCTTGGCGGAGGTAGATTTCGCTGTTGCCACGCCCCGACTTAAAGGTAAAGCGTCCGCTGCGTTGCCCCATGCAGGTCATTTGCAGAATTTCGGCCGCCGAAAATTGGTTCAAGTCTCCGATCAAAGAGTGACACGGGTCAATCCCTTCCGCCGATGCGCCCGAATGACTATCGAGACCATTCAGAAAACGCCGCACCTCGCGATGCAACTTTTTGATGGACGTTGCGGCCTTCGTCAGCGGAATCTGCTGTTGTTGAGCAGTGCGGATTGAATCTGCCGACGGGCGCTGCCAGGGCACGCATAGAAGGTTCAATGAAGGAAAATGTTGTCGGGCCACGGCGGCACTCTCGACCGCAGATTCCGGTTCTCCCTCGATGATCAAGCCATCGAAACTCTCTGCGATCAATATTGCGACCGCGTCGGAAACCGTTCGGACAATGCGCGTTTCGCACTCATCGGTCGTGTCAAAAATCGATAGTAACCGGTCTTCGAAGACTGGATCTGGATTCAGAATCAGGACGCGAGTTTCCACAAAAACCAGAGCAAATTGCTCGTTGGAGAGCAGGAATCCTGCCTTTCCAGCGTTGGCCGTGGTGGTTACCGCACCCAGGCCCGCTTCGGCGGCGGCGAAGGAAAAGCGTCCGGCGCTACCTCATGCGCAGTGCGGAAATGAACTTTTCCGATTTGGGAAAGCATTTGTGGCCCATGCTTTTCGACGATCGTGGCCGCGGTGCTTTTGATTTCGCCTGAAACGCCGCGGCCAAGCTTCACCCCCAGCTCCTTTCCCTTTCGCTCCAGCCAATCGATAAATGCTTCACGCGCCAAGATCGATGCTGCCGCCACCGCGACGTCAGATTCCGCACGCGGCCGCTGCTCAATACGAATTTTCCGGCCGTGGTGCAACAGTGCATTTTCGATCACCTGCGCATCGGCAAATTTATCGGAGAGCGATCTCGGGCAGTTCGGCTTCCGCGCCAGCAGATTCTCGATGACGCGGGCGTGTCCCCAGCCGAGCAGGCGGTTGAGATTGCCGAATTTCTTGTAGAGCTCGTTGTAACGCGCGGGCCCGATTGCAACCAGGTCGGTTCCCCCGCGCGCGATCCGCCGGATTTCTTTTGCCAACGCATGAATCCTTGCGTCCGATCCGATCCGCTTACTGTCCTGCACCCCCAGATCGAGCAGTTGACGCACAGTTTCGCGAGCGACAAAGACACCTGCGATCACCAGCGGGCCGAAAAAATCGCCCTTCCCGCTTTCGTCCACGCCAAAATGCGGTTCAAACATTTCCGGCGAATGCACCTCTTCATAGCCGAGCCGAGCTTCGCCGAAAATTTCCGGTTCGAGGACGAACTTTACGAAATCCTCCACCCCGCGCCCTTGTACTAAAATTTTTGGACCTTTCTCATAAACGGCCACGTTCAGCTTTTCCTTTTGCGCAAAAAAAATCGTGTACGGCTTTGGCGCGAAGATGAATCCACGCTCGCGTAAACACGCGCGAAGCTTTTCCGCCTGTTCAGAACTGAGCGGATGGGTGTAGGAGTTCACAAAGAGTTTCTGGTTTGAATACAACGTCATCTCGAGCGAATACGCCAGTCCGGCTCGGACCGAGGGATCCTGTTGCGCCATCAAAAGGTAGTTCCGCGGGATCCCTCGACTTTGCTCGGGATGACAGACGAGCGTTTCGCTACGCTCTAAATCGCTGGTTTTTACGTAACAAACGCGATCTCCCCTGGCGCCGCACTCGCGATCCCTATGCCATCCTCGTTTCCGAAATCATGCTCCAGCAAACCCAAGCCGCCACTGTTGTCCCTTACTATAATAGGTGGCTGCGCCGCTTCCCCACTGTCCGCTCGCTTGCCGCTACGACTGAATCGGACGTTCTGCACGCCTGGCAAGGCTTAGGCTATTATACGCGAGCCCGCAATCTCCACCGTTGCGGCAAAATGATCGTCGAAAAATTTGGTGGAAGACTTCCGAACGATCCCGATGAGCTGAAATCGCTGCCGGGGATCGGCCTTTACACTGCGAATGCCATCGCAGTTTTCGCTTTCGACCAATCCCTGCCCATCGTTGAAGCCAACACCGCTCGCGTTCTCTCCCGCCTTTTCAATATTCGCGCGCCAATCGATTCCACCTCTGGCCGGCAAAAATTGTGGGAGGCTTCGGCAAAGCTCGTTCCCCAAAAAGGCGCGCGCCACTTCCAAAACGCGATGATGGATCTCGGCGCCCTCATTTGCACCGCGCACAATCCGTGCTGCCAAATTTGTCCGGTGAAAAAGTTTTGTCGCGCGGATAACCCGGCTTCACTTCCGCGAAAACGGCAACGCGCACGAACCATCTCCATCACCGAATGGCATTGCTTCCGCACAAGCGGGCGCACGATTTTGCTCGAGCGCTGCCGCCAGCGCTGGCGCGGGATGTGGATGTTGCCAAAAATCCAGCAGCGAAACTCCGCGCCGATTCATCGCGCGCAGTTTTCCTTCACTCACCACCGCATCACGCTGGAAGTTTTTCGCGGCCGATCGAATCGGCTGACAACCCGCCAACGCTGGTTTTCGTGTCACCGGCTCAATCGCATCCCCATCCCATCGCCGCATCGCCGCGCCATTATCGATCTTTTCATCGCAGAACGAGGAGCAGGATTACACCCGCAGCGGTCGTGAGAATAGTGATCGGAATGCCCAAGCGAGCGTAATCCCAGAAGCTAACTTGAAGATGTTCCCGTGCAGATTCGATCACGATCATGTTCGCAACCGAACCGATGATGGTAAGATTGCCGGCAAAAGTTGTGGATAGCGCGAGCACTTTCCACATCAATTCGGGGTCATTGAAGCGTTCGATCCATTTGCCCGCCACAAGCACAAACGGAACGTTGGAAAAAATGTTCGAGCCGGCAGCTGAAAACCACGCCAGATTCCAACTCTGGGTTGACACCGTCGAGCCAAAGACTGGTTGGAGACGCCGATAAATTGCGTCGAGCAAACCGGTGTCGCTTAATCCATCGACAACGACAAAGAGCGCCGCAAAAAATAGAAGCAGGTGCCAATCGACTAGCTTGAGGACGTGATGGGTGTCGCGCTTCGCCAGCACCATCACCAGCGCCGCGCCCGCCAGCGCCGTCCACGCCAGGTTCAATCCCGCAATGAAGCCAGCGAAGATGAGAATAAAGACGACACAGACTAAAGCGAACAAACTGCGGTCAAGCCGCGTGCTCACGTGAGCCTCTCGTTCGATCACGGCTTCGCCCAAAGTTTTTCGAAACCCAATCCGCAAGATGACGAAATTGATGGCGAGCCCAAGGATTGCCGCCGGCGCGAGCGTCCGTGAAAATTGCGCAAATGGAATGTGCGAGAAATGTCCGATAATCATGTTTTGCGGATTGCCTACAAGCGTAGCGACGCTCCCAATATTCGCGCTGGTCGCGAGCGCGATCAGGAACGGTAGCATCGGCAATTTTCCGCGGCGGATCACTGCGATGAGAAGCGGCGTTAACATCACGCAAATCGTGTCATTGACGAGCAACGCCGAAAGAATTCCCGATGTCAGCGTGACATAGAGCAGCAATCGCTTGGGCGCGCGAGCGAACTGCAACACCGCGTCCGCTGCCCATTCAAAAAAATGTGCGAGATACAGATAAGCGCCGATGAGCATCATCGCGAGCAACAGGACAATAGTGTCGTAGTTCACCGCGCGATACGCGCGCTCCGGTGTCATCACTCCGGTCGAGACCATCAATACGGCGCCGAGCAATGCCGCTGCCGGGCGATTCAAAGGCAGAATCTTGAGCTGGCGCCCGCTAATGAGGACGTAGGTGATGGCGAAGATGACCGTCGCGACAAGTTCCTGCTGCCAATGATTCACTCGCGTGCATAACGGCGTGCACACCGTTTTTCAATCGACACAAATTCTTTGCCTCGCATTTTCCGGCGCCCTACTTTCGCCGCATGATTGAAACGCTGCCCGATGCGCTGGGTCACTTCGGCGTTTACGGCGGAATGTTCGTGCCGGAAACGCTAATGACAGCGTTGCACGAACTCGCTGCCGAATACGAGCGAGCGAAAAACGATGCACAGTTCCAAAATCAGCTCGCGCGGTTGCTTCGCGATTTCGCCGGTCGGCCCACGCCTCTTTATTTCGCGGAGCGACTCACGAAAAAACTGGGCGGAGCAAAAATTTATTTAAAGCGCGAAGACCTGCTGCACACCGGCGCGCACAAAATTAACAATGCGCTCGGTCAGATCCTACTCGCGCAACGAATGAGTAAAAACCGCATTATCGCTGAGACCGGCGCGGGTCAACACGGCGTTGCAACCGCGACAGTGGCGGCGCGGTTTGGTTGCGAATGCGTCGTTTACATGGGCGCGGTGGACATGGAACGCCAGGCGCTCAACGTCGCGCGCATGAAATTTCTTGGCGCGGAAGTCGTTACCGTTACCGCCGGCCAGGCCACTCTCAAGGAAGCGATCAGCGAAGCGATGCGCGATTGGGTCACGAATGTGCGCAGCACTCATTATATATTAGGCAGCGCCCTCGGCTCCCATCCTTATCCGATGATGGTGCGCGATTTTCAACGCGTCATCGGCGAGGAAACGCGGAAGCAAATTTTCGACCGCGAACAGCGTCTGCCTGATTTGCTCGTCGCCTGTGTCGGTGGCGGCAGTAACGCCATTGGTTTGTTCCATCCGTTCCTGAGCGATGCGAGCGTGCGCATGGTTGGCGTCGAAGCCGGCGGCGAGGGAATTCGATCCGGCAAACACGCGGCCCGATTTCAAGGCGGAAGGCTTGGCGTTCTTCAAGGAACGAAAACTTTTCTGCTCGCAAACGAAGATGGCCAGATCGAATTGACGCATTCGGTTTCGGCGGGGCTCGATTACCCCGCGGTCGGACCCGAGCACAGTTATCTGCGCGAGATCGGTCGGGTGGAATATGATTTTGCGACCGACGAGGAAGCGCTTGCGGGTTTCAAATTGTTATCGGAAACAGAAGGCATCATTCCGGCGCTCGAAACCGCGCATGCCGTCGCGCACACCGCAAAGGTCGCGCCCAGGATGGCGGCCGACGACATCCTTATCATCAATTTGTCCGGCCGCGGGGACAAAGACGTCGATCAAGCTGCAAAATATCTGCTGTGACTTGTTAGCAAAGTGTTGAAGAACCTGCCCTCACCTCAGTCCTCTAAAATCTATTAGCGGCGTCGCGCTTCAATTTCCTTGAGCGTCTCTTCCGCAGCCGGTTCGTTGGGCACAATTTGTAAAGTCGCGCGTAAATGCGCTTCCGCTTCGTCTAAGCGCCCGAGACGCGCCAGCAGGAGACCCAGATTGCGATGGATCGCCGGCTGGTTCGGTTCCAATTCCAGGGCTTTCTTATATTGCGCGATCGCTTCTTCGTATCGTCGTGTGGCTTCGCTTGGAATTTCGGTTGCGCTACTACTGAGGTTGTTTCCAATGATTGTTAACGCGTTCGCGAGATTTGTTCGAATCGTTGCGACCGATACACTCTGTGCGGTGGACGCGCGCGACTCTTTCAATTCCAATGCTTTGCGATATTCCGCGATCCCCTCTTCAAATCTTTCCGCCCGGCAATAAGCCAGGCCCAGAAGATTGTGATTTTCCGGCAACTCTGGTTTCAACTCGACGGCACGGCGCAGATGTTCGATCGCATCGGAATACTTTCTCTGGCGAAAGAAATACTGCCCAAGTCGTGCCCGCGCCTGCCATGCGTCCGGATTTTTCGCGAGAGTATCGCGCCAGAGCACTTCTTCATCGTGAAAAACTTTGGTCGCTGCCACGCGTACGCTCCCATCATCGCGATCAATAGAATGGCGATCGCCGCGATCGCAGTTCTAATTTCGCGGCGTGCGCGATTGGCAAACATCGCAACGGCCGAGCAAACAAATGCGATCAACGAAACGTCGGCGAAATATTGGAGATGATCCGCCACGAGCGTGCCGCTGCGGAGGTAAGCCATTCGAACAAATCCGATGACGGGCAGAAGCGCGACGATGAAATAGGCGACGGCCAAAAAAGCGCCGCGCGTTCGACGATTTCTGCAAAGCCACAGTAGCCCGAGTAGCAGAACGAGTCCGACTAGCGGCAACCATTCCCAGAATTCCGGGGAATCAAAGCGCCACCGCGGATAGATCGCCATTAGTCGTGTCGGCAAAAAGACTTTGCCGGCGTACCACCAGATCGCCATTCCGGCGTTAACCAGGCGCCGTGGGAATGAACCGATGACAATTTCCTCTTCGCCAATCCCGCGATTTTGAAACCAAATAGTGATCAGGCCAAACACCGCCGCCATCACAAAGAACGGCCCGGTGCGAATCACTTCTCGCCGAAATGAGCCGCGATCCCGCCACCATCCGTACAACAGCAACGCGATCGGCAGGAAAACCGTTTGCGTTTTTGACAACAGCGCTAGGGCAAAGAAAAACAGCGAGGCAAGATACGCCGCATGACTTTGCCGCTGCTCGTTGCTTCCAACAAAAGAAAAGATCGACAACAACGTAAAAAACATTGCGAGGACGTTTTTTAGCTCGGAAGTCCAAGCCACCGATTCCACGTGCACGGGATGAATCCCGAAGATCAGTCCGGCGAACCATGCCCCTGGAATTTGCAACCGGTGCAAGACCAGCCATACCAGGATCGCGTCTGCGCCGTGAAGCAAAATGTTAATCGCGTGATAACCGGTCGCGTTTTCGCCAAATAAATGCCGCTCGATCCAGAACACCGTGTTGGTCATTGGAAAATAATCTGCGGTTCGCCCGCCGGACCAGATCTCGATCAAACCCGATAACGTTCGTAACAAGGGATTGGCGGTAATGAGCTGCTCGTCGTCCCAAACGAAACCTGCGCGCCACGCCGGCAGGTAAACGAGCAACACTGCGCCCACGATCACCGCGGCTTGTGCCACCAATTGCCAGGCACTGCGTTCATCGCGCTTCCAATCGGCTTGCATCAATCAGAAAATTAGAGAGTTCGGCCGGTTGTTTCTATTTGTCATTTTGCAGCTCTTTGTGAAGCTAAACGACTGTGCGCAGCATGACTGGCTACGGCCGCGGAGAAGCCGATTGCGAGGGCATAAAACTGAGCGTGGAACTGAGCACGGTGAATCGTAAACAAAGTGAGATTGCGATTAACCTCCCGCGCGATCTCACCGAGCTTGAAGCGCGAATTCGTCAGGCGATTAATGCGCGCATTTCCCGTGGCCGCACCAATGTCCTGGTCGCGCATCATGCCGGCGCGGATGGGACGCGGCGTCTCGCTCTCGATGTTGAACTCGCGCGATCCTATCACGACGCCATGCGCGCATTGCAAAAAAAATTGGGCGCACCCGGTCAAATTACTATCGATACAATTTTGCAGGCGCCCGGCGTGATGCGACCCCCGGAGGAAGCAATTGAGGCCGAACGCGCCTGGCCCGCGGTGGAACGCGCCCTCGAATCCGCTCTCAATCATCTAATTAAAATGCGCGAGCGCGAAGGCAGGCATCTGGCGAAAGATTTGATCCGTCGCTTAAAGGCCATTCGACAATTGCTGAAAGAAATTCGCGCGCTTCATCCCGCCGTGGTTAAAAAATTCCGGGCGGCCTTGACCGAACGAATTGAAAAGACCGGTTTGCCGATCAGCAAGGATGACGAGCGGCTGGCCAAGGAAATTTTCCTTTTTGCCGACCGCTCCGACATCTCGGAAGAACTGACGCGACTGGAAAGTCACCTCGCGCAATTTGCCCATCATTTGCGCAAAGAAGAGCCGGTCGGTCGCGCACTCGAATTCATCGTTCAGGAAATTTTTCGCGAGTTCAACACCCTGGGGGCAAAGGCGAATGACGCCGAGATCGCGCAGCGAGTAGTGGCGTGCAAGACCGAGCTGGAGAAAATTCGCGAGCAGGTGCAAAACCTTGAGTAACAAATTTTCGCGCTACGGAATTTTATTTGTCGTCTCCGCGCCATCGGGCGCCGGTAAAACGACGTTGTGCGACGCCCTTCGCCAAACCCCCGATTTCGTCTATTCCGTTTCCTGCACCACCCGTCCGCCGCGCTCGGGCGAGATCGACGGCGAAGACTACCGCTTTCTTTCCAAAGAGGATTTTCTCGCGCGAGTGAAGGCGGGCGAGTTTCTCGAGCACGCCAAAGTGCACGAGCATTACTACGGGACACTGCGACAACCTTTGATCGATAATTTGAAAAAGGGCGTCGATGTTTTAATCGACATCGATACCCAGGGCGCCGCCGCCATTCGCAACTGCGGCGATCCTTTTGTGCGAGAGGCATTGACTGACGTTTTCATCATGCCGCCAAATCTTGAAGAATTGCGGCGGCGCCTAACGAAACGCCGCACCGAAACGGTGCAACAAATCGAGGCACGTTTGAAAGCGGCCGCGCGCGAAATGAAGCACTGGCGCGATTACCGCTACACCATTATCAGCAAATCGATGGAGGAAGATTTGCAGAAATTTCGCCAGATCATGGGCGCGGAACGTATTTTGAGCCGGAGGTTGATTTTGCGGTGAATGTTCTTTCGCTCGTCATCCCGAGCGCAAGCGAGGGACCTCGCCTATAATCCTTGATCCCCCAACTAGCCTGCGTTACCAACACCGCATTTGAGAGGTCCCTCGGCGTCCGCGCGCCTCGGGATGACACCGAGATCGTTTGCGCCATATTTCATTCGTCATCATGGCCCCAAAATCGAAAACCAGGAATCAAAAATCGATTGTACTTGGCGTGACCGGTTCGATCGCCGCCTACAAATCAGCCGAGCTGGCCAGTTTGCTGGTGAAACAAAACCACAATGTTTTTGTGGTGATGACAAATGACGCAACCGAATTCATCACCCCGTTGACGTTACAAACGCTTTCGAAAAATCCGGTGATGACAAGTTTCTTCGACGAGAAAGAAAATTGGCGGCCTGGTCATATCGAGCTCGCAGATAACGCCGATTTGTTTTTGATTGCACCCGCAACTGCAAACGTCATTGCGGAACTGGCGCACGGTCTCGCCAGTCATCCCCTCACCGCCATTGCGCTGGCCACGCGCGCGCCCATTCTGATCGCGCCGGCGATGAACGGAAAAATGTGGGAGAACGCTCTGACCCAGGAGAACGTGGAGAAATTGAAATCGCGCGGGACGGAATTCATCGGTCCGGAAGCAGGCATGCTCGCCTGCGGTTACGAAGGCCTCGGCCGTCTTTGGAAAGTGGAGGACATCGCTTTCCGCGCCGAATTTCTCCTGCACCGGCACGATCGATTGATCGCGTGAAGTTTGTCATCACGGCCGGACCGACGCGCGAGCCGATCGATCCGGTTCGTTTCCTGAGCAATCGTTCTTCGGGAAAAATGGGATATGCCATCGCGTCGGCTGCAATTGAAGCGAATCACGAAGTCGTTCTTGTTTCGGGCCCGGTAAATCTTCCCCCGCCCACCGGCGCGAAAATCGTAAGCGTGATCACGAGCGATGAAATGCACGCTGCGGTCGATGAGGCAGTGCGTGATTGCGATGTGCTGGTGATGTGCGCCGCAGTCTCGGATTACAAACCGGCGTCCGTTGCCGAACAGAAAATCAAAAAACGCGATGAGAAATTTTCGCTCGAGCTCATTCCGGCGCGCGACATTTTGAAATCGCTTCCGCGATCCCGAAATTTTTTCGTGGTTGGCTTCGCCGCGGAAACAAATGACGTGGAAGAGCATGCTCGCGCGAAACTTGCTACAAAGAATTGCGACATGATGGTGGCAAACGATTTGAGTGATCCAAACATCGGAATGGAAAGTGATGAAAATGCGGTCACGATTTTTTCGCGCGACGGCGAAAGCGAAAAAATTTTGCGCGCTTCCAAGAAAATTATCGCATGCGCACTTGTGAAAAAAATTTGCGCAAACGCGAAAAAAGTTTTGACAAAAAAATTCTGAGGATGAATGAACCGTAAGTGAAGTTTCTCAAACCCTTCACAGACCCACCGCGATTGCGGATTGAAAGGGGGGAATAGTCGATGCCAGCAAAAAGAAAGAAAGCGGCCAAGAAAAAATCAGCGAAGAAAAAGAAGCACTAACGCATTAGTGCGCTTCACGGCTCCGAAACTTTTCGGAGCCAAAACCCAAACGTTAACCCGGGAGGAGAATTAATTTCTCCTCCCGGTTTTTTTCTCCGCGAAGGTTGTAGCTGCCGCTGTCCCCAGCGGCAGAGCTTGAAAAGAGCTGCCGTCAGCGACGGCGGCAGCTACAACCGCCCGACAAAGCCCAACTCGTTTTCCTTGTGCACTTCGCCCCTCTTTGTGCGAGCTAATCCCTCATGAGGCATTATCTCGACGCCGCCGTTAAAGCGGCCTGCGCTGCCGGCGAAATGCTGCGGCACAACTTCGAGAAACCGATGCAAGTAAATCAATCCACCAAGCACGACATCAAACTCGAAATCGATGTCCGCGCCCAGGAATTGATCACGCAATCGTTGCTCAAAGAATTTCCGCAACACGCACTCTACGGCGAAGAGGGAATCGTCGGCGATCAAGCCAGCGAATTCCAATGGGTGGTCGATCCGCTCGACGGAACGGTGAATTATTATTACGGCATTCCGCATTTTTGCGTCTCGATCGCGTTGCGTTGCCAGGCCGAGATCATCGTCGGTGTCATTTTTGATCCGATCCGCGACGAACTTTGGACCGCGCAAAAAGGAGCGGCCCCAAAATTAAACGACCGCGAATTTCGCGTAAGCGAGCGCGCGGATTTGGCGGAGGCGATCGTTTCGGTCGGTCTTTCCAAAACAGGGATCACCATCGAAGCCGGGATTCCGTTGCTGCAAACGATGGTGCATCGGGCGCGCAAGTGCCGGCTGCTCGGCAGCGCCGCGCTCGACATGGCGTATGTCGCTTGTGGCCGATTCGACGCCTACATTGAGCAGGGCATTAGTCTGTGGGATGTGGCCGCCGGTTGGATTCTGGTGGAAACGGCCGGTGGTTCGGTGGAAATGAAACCGCGCACTGACATGCCCGATCGTTACAGCATCATCGCATCCAACGGGGTGATCGATTTGAAACTGTGAGAGCGTTTCGCTGCGGCATCGGTTACGACGCACATCGCCTGGTCAGCGGGCGGAAATTAATTCTCGGCGGCGTCGAAATTGCGCACCAACGCGGGCTCCAAGGCCATTCCGATGCCGATGTTCTTTCCCACGCCATTGCTGACGCCATCCTTGGGGCGCTCGGCGCGGGCGACATCGGAAAACATTTTCCGAACACGGAGGAATCGATTCGCGGAATCAGCAGCATGGAAATTTTGCGTCACGTTGCGACGATCGCCGCTCAAAAAAATGGGCGGGTGATAAACGTTGACGCCACCGTGTTGGCGGAAGCGCCAAAAATTTCGCCACACATTACCGCGATGCAGGAGCAGATCGCGGACGCGCTGGGGGTGAAAGCAAATGCGATCAGCATCAAAGCGACAACGAATGAGGGATTGGGGGCAATCGGGCGCGGTGAAGGGATGAGCGCAGTCGCGGTGGCGAGCGTGGAGGTAACGTGATCGTCATTCCGAGCGGAGCGCAGGGGAGTCGAGAGATCCCGCCGCGAAAACTTAAAGGAAACTTCCACGGGATCCCTCGTTCCGAGCCGGACTGGCGTTTTCGCTCGGGATGACCGTTGTGCGAACATGATCCGGCTGTTCAACACCTACTCGCGGCAATTGGAGGATTTCGCCCCGCTCGATCCACCAAACGTTTCGATGTACACCTGCGGGCCGACCGTTTATAGCCAGGCGCACATTGGAAATTTTCGGGCGTATATTTTCGAGGATTTGTTGCAGCGGCATCTCGAAGCGCGCGGCTTCAAGATCCATCGGGTGATGAACATTACCGATGTCGACGACAAAACCATCCGCGGCGCACGGGAAGCGAAGGTTTCGCTCAACAATTTCACCGAACCGTTCAAACGCGGATTTTTTGAAGATCTCGAGACTTTGCGCATCAAACGCGCCGACGAATATCCCGGCGCGACCGAGCCGCGTTATCTCACGCGCATGATCGAAATGATCTCCGAACTGATCAAACGCGATCTCGCCTACCAGGCCGACGACAAATCCGTTTATTTTCGGATCAACAAATTTCCCGGTTACGGAAAACTGGCGCATCTGAATTTGGAAGAATTGCGGCCAACCGGACGCGTTCGCAGCGATGAATACGAGAAGGAAAACATCGGCGATTTTGCGCTTTGGAAAGCGTGGGACGAAGCGGATGGCGACGTGGGGTGGGATTCGCCCTGGGGTCGTGGTCGCCCCGGCTGGCACATCGAGTGCAGCGCGATGGCGACCACCCTGCTCGGCGATCAGATCGATATTCACTGCGGCGGGGTCGATAATATTTTTCCGCATCACGAAGCGGAAATTGCGCAAAGCGAAGGTGTGACCGGAAAAAAATTTGTGCGCTACTGGCTGCATTGCGCGCATCTGCTGGTCGACAATCAGAAAATGTCGAAATCGCTCGGCAACTTTTACACCCTGCGTGATGTCACCGCCAAAGGATACAGCGGGCGCGAAGTCCGCTACGCCTTATTACGAGTGCATTACCGCGCGCAATTGAATTTCACTTTCGAAGGAATGGAGGAGTCGCGGCAGGCGCTAACGCGAATTGACGAATGGCTCCAGCGCTTGCGCCAGACAAGCGCGAGCGGTGCGCCAGGAAAGGGAGTGGGACCCGTTCCGACCAACGATTTTCAATCCACGCTCGATGACGATCTGAATATTTCCGGCGCTCTCGGCATTTTGTTCGAATCCATTCGCGAAACCAATCGCGCGATGGACGCGAATGAACTCGACACCTATGGAGCGAAAGCATGGTTGCAGTGGTGGGAGGAGGTCAACCAGGTGCTGGCGCTCGAGGCCACGCAAACGATGGCGTTGCCACCGGAGATTGAAACGCTGGCCGAAGCCCGTGGTATCGCCAGACTTGCCAACGACTGGCAAAAAAGCGATGAATTGCGGCGGGAATTAAACGCCCGCGGCTGGGAAGTGCGGGACACCAAAGACGGACAAAAAATTACCCGCCGTGCAGGCATTAAGCCCTGAAGAAGCATTCGCGCCCGCTGAGTTCATCGCGCTCGAGCACACGACCCACGCCAAGCTTTTCGAGAATCAACGCTTCATTTGGGACGCGCTCAAACAAATCGCAAGTTATCTCCAATTTCGTTTGAAGCCGGCGGTGCTGGGACAGTTGATGGGAAAACCGTTCATCAGCAATACCGTCTTCATTGGCAGAGACACCATCGTCGAACAAGGCGCCGTCATAAAAGGTCCGGCCTGGATCGGCGAGAAGTGCCATATCCGCAGTGGCTGTTACGTGCGCGAAAACGTCATCGTCGGCAATGGCGTCGTAATGGGGAACTCGTGCGAGTTTAAGAATTGTATCCTGTGCGATGAAGCGCAGGTGCCCCACTTCAATTATGTGGGCGATTCCATTTTGGGATTTCGCGCGCATCTAGGCGCAGGCGTGATCTTATCGAATGTAAAACTCGATCATCGCGAAATTTCCGTCGCCGCCGCCGACCGGACAATTCCGACTGGACTGACAAAATTTGGCGCAATCATCGGCGACCGGACCGAGATCGGTTGCAATGCGGTCATCAATCCTGGGACGGTGATCGGCCGGGATTGCATCATTTATCCGGGAGCCAATATTCGCGGGGTGGTACCGCGTGCGCACATCATAAAATTGAGGCAGGATTTACAGACAATGAAGAGGCGCGACTTGCGCTGACGTTGCAAGAGTCGACGGCGAATTACGCGGATTAAACGGATTGGAATACGAATAGGATTAAGATTAAGAGGAGAAGGAAGAGTTAACGGATGGGAGGGGATTCGAACCCCTGGTGCCTTGCGGCACACACGCTTTCCAGGCGTGCACAATCGACCGCTCTGTCACCCATCCTCTTAACTCCTGCTCTTGCTCATACTCCTGCTCATGTTCAGCTGCCAATTAGGAGGGGAGCAGGATTTACAGCTGCAGCCGGCGGAACAATTCATCGAGCGGCAATTGAATGCCGACAAAAAATTCACCGAAATCCGCGTACTCCGCGCTTACAGGATCAAAACGCATTTCGTAGACGATTTTCTTAATCTGGAAAGTGTCGCGCGCAAAAAGCGTGACGCTCCATTCGGCGTCGTCGAGTCCAGTCGAGCCAGTAATTAGCTGTTTCACTTTGCCGGCAAATTCGCGGCCAACCTTGGCGTGACCGCCCATTAATTTGCGGCGCTCGTCAAACGGCAACGCATACCAGTTTCGTTGTTCGCCGCGCCGTTTACTCATATTGTAAAAGCAGACCACCGGCCAGTCCGGCAGTGTCGGATAAACGCGTTCCTCCCGATAATGCGCCATCCGTTCCGCGAAAGTTTTCATCGCGGCATCAAACTCTGTCGTGCCTGGTTTTAGATTCTGCTCGCGCCCGAGCGTTTCGGCGTACTGCTCGGCCGTGGTGGTGTATTCGCTTTCTTCGGTCAGCGAAAGATAACTGTAAACCGGCTCGAGCACGCCGGCGCCTAGAGAAAGATTAAGGCGTTTTTCAAAAAAATTCGCCGCGTGCAAATCAGGCGTGATTAGCATGAAGCCAAGATCCGCTTTCGGCGTAACGACACTCAGCGTGAGCAACTGCGTCTTTTCTGTGGCACGGATTTCCTGCACGATCTCCGAGAGGGCGATCTTGGCCATGCGCTGTTCATCGGCAGTGAGCAACTGCCATTGTGCGAAATCGATCCGGTAAAAAAGGTGGAGACAATGCCAGCCTTGTTCGGGAATGAGGGGGGCGCTCTTGTCGGCCATTTGTGTAGTTTCCACACGGTGGGGCAGACTGGTCAAGGCGTACACGCGTCTTGCGTGTTGTAGCTGCCCCGAACGCTTTCGGGGCAGAATTCATTTTTCTCGGCTCCTGCCGCCAACGACTCACTCCGCTAGGTGGTCGCTTTCGCCTGGCTCAGATGCGGCAGACAATATTCTTCGCCGTTGCGCGCCACCCGAAATTCGAGATTTGGATCGGTCACTTCCGTCGCTCCACAAATCGCGCAACGATGCAATGCCTCTGCTTCCGCTTCGCGTGTTTGCGTTTCGAAACGACGACGTCGTGCGGTTACTTCACGGCGGTGGCGGGCATCATGGATGATCGCGGGGCCGAAAAAGATCAAATAATTCGCCAGCGCGCAAATAGCGGCAACGCGAAATTGCATCGAGCCAACGACGATTTGCAGAAGCAAAACCGCAGCCGAAAACCAGGCGATCCATTTCACCTTTAACGGCAGGATGTAGGCGAAATAGATAACGAGATCGGGGTAAAAACGGGCGAAAGCGAAAAAAAGCGAAGTGGTCAGCATCAAATTCGAAAAAGCGGCACCAAAGAAAAAGGCTGCGACAGTGGTGCCGACCATCCCGAGCAAATAGAAAATGGTAAGTTTAAAAGCGCCCCAGGCCGATTCGAGCCCGTTACCCATCCACCAGAGAAAGAGAATGTAAAAAGCGACATTCACCCAATCGGGTAATGGCAGCATACTCGCCATTTGCGGAATGAAAATATAGGTAACCAGCCGCCAGACTTCGCCGTGCATGACTGCAACGGGATCGAGGTCGAGCAATCGGAGGTAACCCGGATTCACTTTCTCGAGCACGAAGACGAGCGCGGTAAGAAAGCCGACGTAACGGAGCAAACCGGGAATGGCGAGAAAACCGATGCGCCGTTCGAGTTTGTCGAGCCACGTCATGATGCGCGGAATGCTAGCGAAAGCGTCGCTTCCCTTCAAATAGTTCGGGTTCGCCAGGAGTGATGGTTGCGTGTACCACCCCGGCATCTAGCTTGGCCGCGTGAGCAGCGCTGCCGAAAAAAAAACGCCGCTTTACCAGGAACATGTGCGGCTCGGTGCGCGAATGGTCCCATTCGGCGGCTGGCTCATGCCGGTGCAATACACCAGCATTGTCGACGAACATCTGACCGTCCGAAACGCCGTCGGAATGTTCGATATTTCGCATATGGGGCAGTTCATCGTCTTGGGAAATGGCGCGCGCGACTGGCTCAATGCCATGTTGACCAATAATGTAGCGAAGTTGGACGTTGGTCAGGGGCAATACACTTTTCTCCTCAATGATAACGCCGGCGTCATTGATGATTTGATTCTTTATCGAATCGGCGAGGCGGAATTTTTGCTCGTCGTCAATGCCTCGAAGATTGAGGAAGATTTTGCGTCGTTGGAAACTCACCGGCAGGACGCCGATGCCACAGTGCTGAAAAATCGCAGCGCGGATTTTGGTGGCGTCGCCATTCAGGGACCGCGCGTGGTCGATCTTTTCCACGCCTTGCTGGGCCCGGATGTCGAGCTTCCGGGGCGAAATTACATCCGCGATTTTGCGATTGCCGAAATGCCGGTTTCGATCGCGCGCACCGGGTACACCGGCGAAGATGGTGTGGAAGTTTTTTTCCGCGCGAGCGACGCGGCGAAGTTTTGGAATCTTGTTTTGGAGCGCGGCGCTAGATTCGGCGTAAAACCGTGCGGTTTGGGAGCGCGCGATACTTTGCGACTGGAAATGTGTTATCCGCTCAACGGCTCCGATCTCTCAGCCGATCACAATCCGATCGAGGCCGGACTCGGATTTTTCGTCGATCTGGAGAAACCAAATTTTACTGGACGCGAAAAATTGCTTGAGACCAAAGCCAACAGTGCGCGCGAACGGCTCATCGCATTCAAGATGAACGGGAAGGGTCCGCCGCCGCGCCCGCACTATTCCCTTCTTAACAACGGCACACGCGTTGGCGAGATTAGCAGCGGCACGCTGTCGCCGAGCTTGAACATTGGCATCGGAATGGGGTATGTCTCGTCTGCGTCCGCGAAGATCGGGACGCCGCTGGAAGTCGAAATCCGCGGACAGAAATTTCCGGCGACGATCGAGAAAAAGCCGCTTTACAAAAAACAATCATGAACGTCCCCGACGACCTGCTTTACACGAAAAGTCACGAATGGATTCGGCGCGAAGGCGACAATATCCGGGTCGGGATCACCGACCATGCCCAGGCCGAGTTGACCGATGTTGTTTTTGTCGAACTACCCAAAGTGGGCGCGAACGTGGAAGCAAAGACACCGGTAGCAGTGGTGGAATCGGTCAAGGCTGCGAGCGACATTTACGCGCCGGTTAAAGGCACGGTAGTGGAAGCAAACAATGCGCTGACCAATAACCCTGCTCTGATCAACAGTGATCCATTCGGCGAAGGCTGGATTTTCGCGCTCAAAATCGACAACGCCGACGATCTAAAAAACCTACAGAGCGCAGCGGCCTACAAAGACCAGATCAAGTCGTAATCGTATCGGCTGTGTTATTAAGACCGCCCTTCAGGCCGGTTTCACGGAGAAGGGGCTGGCGCGAACCGAATCAATCCTAGCCGTAAAGCAGTTGCTCAACGCCGCGGAGGAGTTGCTCGATTTTCACCGGCACGGCCAGGAAGCTATAGCCGCGTAAGATTCCGGCAGACATGAATTGGCGTTCCGAGACAGAGTTGCTCAGGCAAAGCAACGGGACATGGCAAAGATCGCGATCTTTCTGAAGTTGCCGGGCAATGATCTCTCCGTCAGTGGCGGCACTGATGAAATCGACCACGATCAGGTCGGGTCGAAACCAATGCGCGGCGTGAAGAGCAAATGCGGCATCGTGTTCTTGGCGGATGGAATACTTGCCGACGCTTTCGAGAGCCCGGCGAACCGTGCGAGTAACGTGCGGCTCGTGATCGATGAGAAGAATTTTTTTAAGGACCTTCACGAAATTGCCTCTTATTCCGAGCATCGGTTATGCCAGCAGCTGGTGCCCGCCGGTGCATTGCACGCATGGGGCTTCTCGCGCGCGGGGTTGAATCAAAGAAAACTCGATACCGTATTAATGGTGAGCGCCAGGATCACGGTGTTGAAGCCGAACGACAAAATCCCGTGCAGCAGCACCAACCGCCGCATTTCTCGCGACGTAACATTTACATCGGAAACCTGGCAGGTCATGCCGATGACAAACGAGAAATAGGCGAAATCACGATAGTCGGGCAGATCGTCCTCGGGAAACTTGAGGCCACCGGCGTGTTTCTCTACGCTATTGACGCTGTCGTCATAGAATTTGTGGGCGTAACGCAATCCGAAGACGGAGTGCATGAGTAGCCATGAGAGCACCACCGTGGCGAGAGCAAGCAACAAGCGAATCGACAGGTGCCGCTCCTCCGGTTTTCCGCTTCGGATCAGAAATGCAACCGCAAAAAGAGCGGCGCACGCCACAAAGATAACAAAGATGAAAATGACTGTGCGCCCCACATCCTGTCGTTGCGCCACCGCTCGAATCCGCTCTCGGGGAGTGAGCGTGACCGTCACCCAAATCAAACCGAGAATGGCAAAGGCAAATGCATCATAAGTAGCGAGCGACGCCGTCCAAAGCGCGTGGGTGTGCAGAGCAAGCCCGACAACCGCGGCCACGATAAATCCAAGGAGCATCCGATGGTGCGCGTCCATCTTCGCAATCGCGTCCAGTGTCCGCTCCATGCCATGGAGAAAACGAAAAGCCGCGAGGATAGGCAAGCGAAAGTCAGTGATGATGGAGCCATCAATTCTTGCTACTCATGCCCCAATGATCGGTCTTTCTTGCCTTGAACATTTGCGGCGACAAAGGAAATAAAACCGATACGATGAAAACACCGGCGTTACAGCAATTCTCGAAAATGAAACATGTTTGCGTTGCCGCCCTCGTCCTAATTACGTCTATCACACCGAGCCGAGCGATCTGGCCGGAAAAAAATCCGGCGGACGCGCTCCGTAGTTTCTACGGCTGGTATGTGCATGAGGTCGCGAATGGCAGCCGGCCACTGGAAAAAGAACGGGACCAAATGCGGAAGTTTGTCACGGACCGCCTGCTCGACCGCATCGACAAAATGCCCAAGGGTCCGGGTGGCTTGGACGGCGATTTTTTTCTCAACGCCCAGGAGGTTGATCCGGAATGGGGAAAAAATATTGCCGTTGCTAACAATTCTATCGGAAGAACAATGTCGACGCTGGGCGTGATTCTCACTGGCCGAAAACTCGGTGACCGCCAATTTGATGTGAAAATGCTTTTCCAGCAAGGCGCATGGAAGGTTGATGAGGTAAAATTCAGCGACTGAGAAAAAAGCTTTGACGGTATCCTGCGCAAGCACCTAGCCTTCGCTAGCAGTAGGCCAGTAGGCTTACTTGAATATGGCCGGCCGCATTGGTGTTTGAATCCGGACGCGCCTTTCCTAAACCTCAACTGAAAGACAATTCGAGATGAAATTAAGTATTCGTTTCCTGACTATCGGATTAGCTGCTCTGTCCCCACTTGCGCTGGTCTGGGCGCAAAGTTCGCCCAGTGAAAAGCCGGCGGCGACTTCTTCGTCTCCGGCGCGCAATGATGTTTATCACGTTTACTTTGGCAAGGCTGCCCCTGGCAAAGCCGTCCAGTTGGCGGAACTGCTGAAAACACCAAATCCGAGAGACCCGATGCCGGGGCATTTCATTGTTCTGCGCCATCAGGAAGGCGATGCGTGGGATTATTGCGTAATCACCCATATCGGCGCCAAGGCAACGGTTGAGGCCGCGCCCTTTCAGGTCCCGCCGGCAATGCGCGATGTGAGTGATTGGCATAACGATACGTTCGTGAACGGACCGTCCTGGGAAGAGTTTACCAAGGCGATGGCTATTTCCGATGACGCCAAGAGCAAGAGTGGAGGATCTGTTTACGTGGTCTCAGTCTTTCGGCCCACACCGGGGCACCGTGAGGACTTGGAGAAGATACTGTCGGCGCCGCCGAATCGTCCCAGCGACACTTCTGCCGGAACGGTGCTGATGCAGCATCTCGAAGGTGCCCCGTGGACTCTTCTGACCGTTGTTCGGTACAACTCGTGGCAGGACTTTGCCACCAACGATCTGAACAACGTGACAGAATCTAACAAGAATGAGGGCGGTTGGTTTGCTTTTCGAGCGTACAGCGCTTTCCATACGGATACTCTGGCCAATCGCATTGCGCCGTAATGTTCTGATAGCACCAAAGGAACATAGGCATTCCTCCCTCTGCACAGAGACTTGAAAGTCTGCCTTCCGCAGTACTTTGGGCCGAAGTATCCGGACAATTGGATGCGTTCGATTATAATAACATCATCGCTAATTGTCGTGACGTGCGCGCTAGTCGCGGGTTGCCAGCACGGGCCGAATCCAGCCGACACCGTTCGCAATGCCTATAGCTGGTATTTGCGCGAGCTGAAGAGCGGGGTTAACCCACTGGAGCAAAAGCGAACTGAGCTCAAGCAATTCGTAACCGACAATTTTTTGGCAAGCATCGATAACATGCACCCTGAGCCGGAGGACAGCCCGTTTATGGATGCTCAGAGCTTCGATGCCAAGCTTTCAATTGAAAAGATTACGAGCGATCGCCGGGCCGCGACCGTGCGAATCGGACTAAGCGGTCGTCTCTTTGGTCAACACGCGCTGAATGTTTACTTGGTAAAAGTAGATGGCAGATGGAAAGTGGATGACATAAAGCTACTTGAACAATTGTCGTTAGGCGAAAAATCGGAGCGAGCCGGCTGAAACTGAAAAGCTATTGAAGCGTAACAACCGCTGACGGGCTGCGGGTTTTACTGTGCGGCAGTCTGCGACCGCCAACGTTTTTTAGCACACCGGCGCGGTCAGCAATGGAACACAGATCACAGACCTGTGGGGCGCACCGACCCAAGGTCTGTGTTCCGTAGATCCGCAAGCCGTGACTTCTTGGTCGCTGAGAATTTACTGCGCACGACGGTGGCATAATTGCGGTCTTCGATCCATGGATAATGGTCAGTGACAAGCGGCGACCAGAACAAATGGCCGGAGTGTCGCCAGCAATCGAGAATGATTCCTTCTCGAAACCGCTGACCCTTGGCTGTGACAACGACGCAATTATGTTCTCGCCAGCTTCCGGCACGGGCTTCCGCCCAATGCAGCTCGAGAGTCCTGAGTTTCAACGCATCGAGTTGGACGAGCAAATCCTCCGCCCACTGGAAACAGAGTCCGCGTTTACGGATGCCGAGGTTAACGAGAAAGTTGTGGAAACTGGGCGGACCCCCAATTACACCATAATCGCGCCGGAGTTGTGCGGAGGTAGCGTAGGCACTTTCTGCCACGCGTTGCGCCTCGTCTGCGCGGATGCTCGGTGAAAGCGCGGCAATCCGGTCGCGTAAAGCTTGGGCCGCGGGTAAGTCGGACGGCGCGACTCGTGCCTGCAAGTCGCAACAAAAGTTCACTAAAACGATCAGGGTGACGCCCGCGAATAGCTGACGAAATTGCATGGCCAAAGTTATTGCTTACGACAAAAAAGTCACGGCGACGCTTGCCTTATGAGTTATGAACAAATCATGAGCTTAAATACTGTATGCTGGGCCGATATTCCGGTGAAAAATCTCGACCGCGCGATTGCCTTTTACACGGCCGTGCTGGGGAGCGCGGTGAGCAAGGAAGGCGACGGCGGTTTCACCTTTGGCCTCCTGCCGCACAGCGAGCAAAACGCTTCCGGTTGCTTGGTGGAGATAGAGGATAACGAACCATCGCAGAAGGGGCCTCTGGTCTATCTTTCGGTCGAGGGCCGAATGGATGCCGCCCTGGTGGAAGTGGAACGAAATAATGGCAAAGTGATTTCACCGAAACATGCGATCGGACCGCAACGGATTTCGCGCCATCATTATTGATTCGGAAGGGAACAAGATCGCGCTCCATTCTCACGCCGAGTAACCCTTTTGGCGTGCGTAGCGGGAAGCTTTTTCGAGACAGCACGGCACGATAATCGTATTAGATTGATTCGTGGTTCACGAAACCGCCATGATCGGGGACCTGGATCGCGTCCTGCACACGCGTGCCGGTCGCCGGGTGGAATATTTCAGCATCGCCTGGACCTCCCTCGAGGCGGTCATCGGAGTTACCGTCGGAATAGTCGCCGGCAGCGTTGCCTTGATTGGATTCGGAGCTGATTCAATTATCGAAGTAGCATCGAGCTGTGTCTTACTATGGTGGCTGGCAGAGGGCTCGATTGATCGCGATCGGGTGGCGCATCGATTGGTCGGCGGCTGTTTTTTCGCGCTTGCCGGCTACATCGCACTCGACGCCTCGGTGGACTTGCTGAAACACGAAGCGTCGCGCGTCACTTACTTCGGCATCATCTATGCGGCAGCCTGTGTAATTGTCATGCCTCTACTAGCGCGAGCTAAACGCCGCGTCGCCGCGCGGCTTAACAGCCATGCTCTTCATGCTGACTCTCATCAGAGTGATATCTGCGCTTATCTCTCGGTCATATTACTTCTCGGTCTCGCGCTCAACGCCCTTCTCGGGTGGTGGTGGGCCGATCCAGTTGCCGCCCTTTGCATGCTGCCCATCATCGTCCGGGAAGGAGTTGCCGGATTGCGTGGCAAAATCTGTTCGCACGCGCATTTTTGAGATGGAGTCAGGTTGCCCAGCAACCCTTCCCGGGCAACTGTGAACGCCCATGCCGGATCGACTAACCACCGACATCATCGACGCCGAATTAGCCCCGGGCGCGCGTAATGCCATTCGCGTTTGTCTCCGGCTGCAATCCACCGAGCGCATCACCATTATTACCGACGAGGCGACGGCGGAAATCGCGGCGGCGTTGCAGGCGGAGGTGGAAGAAGTGGGCGCCGCTCACGCTGTTTTCGTTTTGGAAAATTACGCGGAGCGCCCACTCACTGGCATGCCCAAAATCATTCTGGATGATCTGGCACAATCGCAGGTCTCAATCTTCGCGGCGCGAACTTTGACCGGTGAACTCGCCTCACGCATCGAGATGACCGCGGTGATAAACAAAAATCGCATCCGTCATGGCCACATGGTCAACATCAACCGTCAGATCATGGTGGAAGGAATGCGTGCCGATTTCATCGCGGTTGACGCGCTGAGCCAGCGTCTGATCGAGCGCGCCCGTAGGGCTGAACGCATCCGCTGCCAAACACCACACGAAACGGATTTCGAAGCGGAGTTTTCTCCAAAACTAAAATGGTTGAAGACCAGTGGGCTGATCACGCCTGAAAAATGGGGCAACCTGCCGGGAGGCGAAATTTTCACTTCCCCGAAAAACTGCAGCGGTACGTTCGTGATAGATGGCGTCGTGGGCGATTATCTTTGCGCGAAATATGGTGATCTGGCGGCCGCGCCCCTCACTGTCGAAGTGGAGGACAGTCGCATTCGCGCAATGCGATCGGAAAACAAAAAATTGCTTGAGGAATTTCGCGCCTACACCAGCACCGATGAGAACAGCAACCGAGTGGGTGAATTTGCCATCGGCACCAACACGGCATGCACCCATGTAATTGGCAACATTTTGCAGGACGAAAAAATTCCCGGCGTTCATCTCGCCTTTGGTCATCCTTATGCCGAGCACACCGGCGCCGATTGGATTTCGAAAACGCACATCGATTGTGTGGGACGCGATTTCGACATCTGGTTCGATGGCGAACAAGTGATGCGAAACGGGAAGTTTTTGGTGTGATTTTTGCCGGAACTGGCCTCGCGTCTGATCTGGCGGAGACCTCCTGGCGCCAATGACGAAGCACGAATGACGAAAGAAATCCGAATTCATCAATGAAGAACGAGCAGCAGATGCAACGCTTTTACATTATTCGGATTTTATCATTCCTTCGTCATTCAACGCCAGTCCGGCTCGGACCATTCGTCATTCGTCACTTTAACAACCACTAGTGCATCCGGAACTTCGTTCCCAATTCAACGCGGACTTCACGCAAGAGAAATACATGGCCCTGCTGGGTTGCGTCAATGAAACCGAGAAATGGCCGGCCGATTTCCGGATTTCGGAAACACCGATTTTTCTAACGCGGGAATTTTGCGATGAAGTGGTAGGCGCGGCTAACGAGATTGTGGCAAAAACGCGGTCACCAGAATTCGCGCGCCACGCCGCCGGCGCCATTCCGTCCGGGCTGGAGGTGCCGCATGAAACCACACATCCGAACTTTCTGGTGGTGGATTTCGGAATTTGTACCGAGGGCGGTCGCCTGACGCCGCGCTTGATCGAATTGCAGGCGTTTCCCAGCCTGTTCGGTTTTCAATTACTCCTCCTTGGCTGCATGCGCAAAGCTTATCCGGCGATCCCGCGACATTGGACCTCATCCTTCGGCGGAATCCAGGATGACGACTATCTCAAACTCTTGCGCAAAACCCTTCTCGGTGACTCCCGAGCGGAAAATGTCGTTTTGCTCGAGATCGAACCCGCGAAACAGAAAACCCGGGTAGACTTCGCCTGCACCGAGTCGCTTCTCGGCATTCCGCCCGTTTCGCTCACCGATATTACAAAACGTGGGCGGCAATTGTTCTACGAACGCGGCGGACGCGAAGTGCGGATTGAACGCATCTACAATCGCGTGATTTTTGATGAGCTGCTAAGACGATCGGATTTGGACCTACCATTCAGCTTTCAAGAAGAGCTCGACGTAGTCTGGGTTGGTCATCCAAACTGGTATTTCCGGATCAGCAAACATTCGTTGCCGTTCCTCAAGACTGCGCATACCGCGCGGGCATTCTTTGCCGATCAATTTCCGGCTGCCGAATCGACCGGCGATTTCGTGCTGAAGCCACTCTACTCCTTTGCCGGCTTGGGTGTCGATATGGAACCTACTCGGGAAAAGCTGGCGGCATTGACAAATCCGCAGGAGTGGATTCTGCAACAGAAAGTTCACTACGCGGAATTTGTCCCAACTCCGCAGGGGCCTAAATCCAAGGCGGAAATCCGGATGATGTTTGTCTGGCCGGATAACGAGCCTGACCCCATACTCGTTAATAATCTGGTGCGGATGAGCCAGGGCAAAATGATGGGGGTCGATTTCAACAAAGATAAGACGTGGGTAGGATCGAGCATCGCGCTACACGAACGCGGGAGTTAAATACATTATGAAAACCGAAAATCCGTGGATCGAAATTTGCCCTGGCATTAGGCGACGCACGCACGCGCACGGCCGCACCATGTATCAAATGGTCGCCGAGCTGACTGCGGGAAGTCGCATGCCTGAGCATCGGCACTCGCAGGAACAGATCGTCCATATTCTTTCTGGGCGAATGCGGCTGATTGTGGAAGGCACACCGCACGAACTCGCCACCGGGGACGTCTTTTACCTCGCGAGTAACATTCCTCATGGCGTCGAAACGATCGAGGACACGCGCGTGCTCGATACGTTCAGCCCGCCGCGAGACGAATACCTTGCCATCGACGAAAAAGCGCGGACGGAATTGAGAAAAGCTTAAAATAGTTACATTGTTAAATCGTTAAAAGGGACGCTTGCTTTTTTAACCCTGTCACTCTTTTGACTTTCTTAACCTGTCTGGGTTTGCTCAAGAATCGCTGCTGTTTCGGCGGATGTCCGTACCGGCACAATCTTGAATTCCATCAGATCGTCCCAGTTTTCCGTCCAGCGCTGGAAGAGCGCCACATCTTCGGTTTCCATGAGCTGATAGCAGACTTTCAAGTCGGTATCGATCCAGCTCGAGATGTAGCTGAGGCCATCGGGCATCATCCGGCCTTTCTCGCGAAATCGGCGATAGATGGCGGGAGCATCTTTGAATTGCTCGATGACCATGTACAACATGGGTCGATCTTACCGTCATCCCGAGCGCAGTCGAGGGATCCCGAGGAACTTGCCTTTAAGTTTTCGCAACGGAATCCTTCGACTTCGCTCAGGATGACGGAGTCAGCGCAGCTCCTCGTTTGTTTCGGCGAAGGCGTTGACGGCGAACTCCAAATCCTCGCGGGAATGCGCCGCGCTCACCTGCGTCCGAACGCGCGCTGTGCCATGTGGTACTACGGGATAGAAGAAGCCAATGACGTAAACGCCTTTCTCCAGCATGCGGGCAGCAAACTTTTGCGACTTGGCGGCGTCGCCAATCATAATTGGAACGATTGGATGGACTCCAGCTTTGATCGTGAGTCCACGTTCCGTTAGGGCGGTGCGAAAATATTTCGTGTTCGCTTCGAGCTTGTCGCGCAACTCGGTTGAACTGGTCAGAAGCTCGAGCGCCTTAAGAGTCGCCGCGACAATATGTGGCGCGACGCTGTTAGAGAAAAGATACGGACGCGATCGTTGCCTCAAGAGCTCGACGATGTGCTGACGCGCGCTGGTAAATCCGCCACTGGCGCCACCGAGAGCCTTCCCCAGAGTGCCAGTAATGATGTCGATTCTGCCCATCACTTCCCGATATTCATGCGTCCCGCGTCCTGTCTTGCCCAGAAAACCGGTTGCGTGTGCATCATCAATCATCACCAGCGCGCCATATTTTTCGGCCAGATCACAGATAGATTTGAGATCGGCGATCGTTCCGTCCATCGAAAAGCAACCATCGGTCGCAATCAGTTTTACCTTGGCGTTGCTAGCCTCGCGCAACTTCGCTTCCAGATCGGCCATGTCGTTATGCTTGTAACGAAAGCGTTGCGCTTTGCAGAGACGGATGCCGTCAATGATGGAAGCATGATTCAGTTCATCGGAGATCACCGCATCCTTATCTGTCAGCAGGGTTTCGAATAGCCCACCGTTGGCGTCGAAGGCGCTTGGGTACAGAATCGTTTCTTCGGTGCCGAGAAATTTTGTCAGCGCGTTTTCCAGTTCCTTGTGAATGTCCTGCGTGCCGCAAATGAAACGTACGCTCGCCATGCCGAAGCCGTGAGTATCGAGCGCTTCCTTGGCCGCGGCGATGAGAATCGGGTGATCAGCCAGGCCGAGGTAATTGTTCGCGCATAAATTGAGAACGCGCTTCCCGCCCGCGACGGCAATGTGTGCGTCCTGCGGCGTGGTGATAACCCGCTCAGTTTTGTAAAGACCTTGCGCTTTGATTTCATCAAGCGTCTTCGTGAGTTGCTGATCAAATTCGGCGAGCATGCGGCAATCTTGCGCGAACCTGGCAGAGTGCAAAGCTGCCCGGCATTGGTTTGCCACGGAAATTTCGGTTGCGCAGTTTGTGAATAATCTGTTAATAACTGCGCCTATCCTTGAAATACGCTCGGATTTTCCTCTTTATCGCACTCGCGGGAATTAGCGCGATCCTGCTCTCTTCCTGCGGCACGACGGGTTCGCGCGCGCTCCCGGCCTACGAGCCCCCGCTGGCAAAGTCAGACTTCCAAACCGTGCGCACCACGGCCTACACCCATACCGAGTCAGATCATGTGCAATTTACAAATCACAATGCGCTGGGGGGGGAGTTACAGGCAGCGGGGCGGCCGATTCACCGCGCTGAAAATACTCGTCTTCCATTAGAGATTGAAGGTGACTTAAGGATTGCTTCCTATACGCCGCCTTCGCAGCCCTTCTCGATCAAGGATGACGAACCAAAACCCGCCGTGCGGAAGGCAACCCGTGCGACGACCACAATAACTACGACAACAACGCGAACGGTAAAAGTTGTGGGTGGGAAACGTGTGGTGGTAAAGGGTAAACTGCAGCCTCCAAAGATTGGAAGCGCGGCCGCGGATTGGTCGCGCTGGCCGATGGGCACGACTTTCCGGTTGCTTTCGACCGGGCAGATTTATCGAGTTGATGACTACGGCTGGGCGCTGGCTGGACGCAACACCGTCGACCTTTATATGGCTACCCAGGCGGAGATGAACGCGTGGGGCGCGCGGGAAGAGCCGATTCAGATTCTGAAATGGGGCGACTCAGAGGAAAGTTTACGCTTTTTGCAGCGACACCAGGATTACAAACACATCCGCCGCATGGTGCTCGAGCTTCAAGGCAACGAAGAAGCCGCCGCGCAGCTGCAGTAATAGCGTCTTGTTCTGTAGCGGCGGTCTATGACCGCCGATTGACCGCCCCAATGTGCAAGCAACATTTTCGGCGCTCATAGAGCGCCGCTACAGAAAGTCTGTGCGGCTGGCACTGCACCAAATCAGCAGTGCAATTGCAATAGACTTTGCAGCAAACATGAATCTGTAGTGGCGGGCGTGTCGCCTGCACCCATCAAACAAATGCAGCCGACACGGCTGCCTCTACAGAACGGAAGTACCTTGAGCTAGGTAGTCTCGCTGAAGTCCAGCACGATTTTTCCGGAGTTACCAGACCTGGCGAGTTCGATCGCTTCTTTGAATTGTTGAAACGGGAAGCGATGGGTGATGACCGGTGAAATATCTACCCCGCTCTGGATGAGCGAGGTCATTTTGTACCAAGTCTCGAACATTTCGCGTCCATAGATTCCTTGCAGCGTCAGACTATGAAAGACGACGACATTCCAATCGATCGGCGCGGTTGACGGCATGATTCCGAGGAGCGCGATTTTGCCGCCGTAAAACATGTTCGGCAAAATATCCGCGAAGGCTTTGGGGTTCCCCGACATCTCCAGGCAAACATCGAAACCTTCCTTCATTCCGAGTTGCATCATCGCGTCGGCTAGTTTCTCGGTGCGGACGTCAAGCGCCAACGTCGCCCCCATTTTGCGGGCGAGATCGAGACGATAAGGATTGACGTCGGTGATGACGACGTGACGCGCGCCGGCGTGCTGGCAAATTGGAATGGCCATGCAACCGATCGGGCCTGCACCGGTGATGAGGACGTCCTCGCCGACGAGATCGAAAGTCAGAGCGGTGTGGACGGCATTGCCAAGCGGATCGAAGCAGGAAAGGACATCCAGCGAAATGGAAGGATCGGCGTGCCATGCATTAGTCGCGGGAATGGCGACGAATTCGGCCCAGGCACCGGGGCGATTAACGCCGACGCCTTGCGTGTTCGGACAAAGATGACGACGGCCGGCGAGACAATTCCGGCAATGTCCGCAGGTGATGTGGCCTTCCCCGACGACGAGGTCGCCTTCGGCAAATCCGCGCACATTTGTTCCCACCGATGCGATCTCACCGACAAATTCGTGGCCGATTGTCATCGGCACGGGAATGGTCTTCTGCGCCCAATCATCCCAATTATAAATGTGAATATCAGTGCCGCAGATTGAGGCCTTCTTCGTTCGAATGAGCACGTCGTCCGGGCCGACTTCAGGCACGGGGACTTGTTCCAGCCACAAGCCCGGGTCCGCTTTGGCCTTCACTATCGCCGGCATCATTTTTTGCATCGCGATCTAAACCTAGGCGAAATCAGGAAATGAGGAAAACAGGAATCGATGAGTGATTGCCGAACCGAGCTTGAGATGTCGCAACGGGATCCTTTCGCTCCAGATGACGAGGCTCGAATGGCTATGGACAATTTCCTTCATCATTCGGATGATGCAGTTCCATGTCCGCAACAGCCGAGACGCAAGAAATCCGAAACAAACCGGCAACGCCGCGCGCTGTTTTTATTCTGCGATTCAGCAGCACGATCGTTCTCTGGACGGTTGCGTTGCTGATTGCGTTCTCCGGATTCGAACTGGCATTCTGGGGTTTGATCAGCGCGTTCGGTTTGATCTCACTCTGGGAATTCTACGGCATGCTCGATCAGCACGAGCTACCGAATTTCAAGCTTACGGCCATGATCTGTGGGGCTGCGATGCTGTGTGGAAGTTTTTATTATTTTTCCCACTTCGGATTGGCGAATTCCTATGAGTTCGAGACGGCAGTCCTGTTGCTGTTTTTACTGACCGTGATCACGCGCCAGATGTTTGCACGTTTACGCGAGGACGAACCGCTGCAGGCGATGGCCTACACCCTCTTCGGACTTCTCTATGTCCTGTGGCTTTTCAATTTCATGACCAAAATTCTTTATGTGGTGCCGCGATCGGAAACGGGCGCAGTCATGGGACAATTTTACTGCCTTTATTTAATCGCGATCACGAAGTTCAGCGACATGGGCGCTTATCTTACCGGCAGCGTCATTGGGCGGCATCCGCTGATTCCGCACATTAGCCCAAAGAAAACATGGGAAGGATTCTTTGGCGCGTTGGGATTTTCGCTGCTGGCGAGTCTGGCGCTTTTCAAACTGATGCCTGGACATCTCGCGGCGTTGAACTGGACCCATGCCACGATCCTAGGATTGCTGCTGGGTTTCGCGGCGGTAATCGGCGATCTGGCGGAATCGATCATCAAACGAAGCACCGGGGTGAAGGATTCCGGAAGATTGCTACCCGGCATTGGTGGAGCGCTCGACCTGGTCGATAGTTTACTCTTCACCGCCCCGCTGTTGTTTTTCTATCTGCGGTTGGTGGTGCGAGTTCCGTAAGATGCGCGTGGCAGCCGAACTTCTTGGGAGCGCACGCGCCCTCGCGTGCGCTCCCCGGAATTCTCCCTGCGAAAGTTTCGTATGAAACGTAAACGGGTTGTCGTTCTTGGTGCGACCGGTTCCATCGGCGAAAGCGCCGCGAAAGTTGCGCGCGACATTCCCGAGCGCGTTGAAATTGTCGGAATCGCGGCGAACTCGAAGGCGCGCGAGCTTGCGGCACAAGCCAATGAATTGCGCCCGCCCGCGGTTTGTATCGTCGATGAGACAAAGGTCAGTGAGTTGCGCAAGAACTTAAGCTACCAGCCGCAGATTTTTTCCGGCGAAACGGGCCTGCGTGAGATTGCATCGGGAGTCGCGAGCGACATGGTTTTGGTCGCAATTGTTGGGACCGGTGGTTTGCGTCCGGCGCTGGCAGCAATCGAAGCGGGGAAAGATCTGGCCGTTGCGAGCAAGGAAATTTTGGTGATGGCCGGCGAGATTGTGATGCGGGAAGCGCGCGAAAAAGGAGTGCATGTGCTGCCGGTTGATAGCGAGCACAACGCGATTTTTCAGTGCCTGCAGAGTGGGAGGGGCCTTAGTGCCCCGAACGGTCGCGGCGCTGAGGCCGCTCCCACATTTCAGTCGGCCGATGTCCGCCGCATCATCCTTACGGCATCGGGTGGGCCGTTTCGGGAAACACCAGCCGAGAAGTTTTCGGGAATTACGGTGGAAGAAGCGTTGAAACATCCCACTTGGAACATGGGCCCCAAGATCACGATCGATTCGGCCACGCTATTTAATAAGGGACTCGAAATGATTGAGGCCCATTGGTTATTCGGGGTGGGAATGGCGCAGGTGGAAGTGGTGATCCATCCGCAAAGCATTGTGCATTCGATGGTCGAGTTCGCCGATGGATCGGTGCTGGCGCAATTGTCGCACTCCAACATGTGTTTCCCGATTCAATACGCCATCACCTGGCCGGATCGTGTGCCAAATTCGCTGCCACCGCTGGACTTCGGAAAACTGACGGAACTGAAGTTTGCGCGGCCGCGTTACGATGATTTCCCGGCGCTCAGCCTGGCTCGGCGCGCCGGTGAAACCGGCGGTACACTTCCCGCTGTTTTGAACGCGGCCAATGAAATTGCGGTCTCAGCTTTCCTCGAAAAACGCATGAGTTTCCCCCGAATCTGGCAAGCGGTTGAGCGGGTGATGGACGCGCACGAGGCGATTGCGCACCCCAATCTCGATGAGATATTGCGGGCTGACCAATGGGCGCGCGCGGAAGCACAGAGATACGCTAAAAAACGTTGAATCGTTAAAACGTTAAATCGGAAAGGGCTGCGCCAGACTCGAATTACCATTCACGAATCACGATTCACGTTTCCACCATGATCCTTCACATCGCGCGCGTCATTCTCATCGTTTTCGAGGTCCTGGCTCTTTTCAATTTGCTCATCGTTGTGCACGAGCTTGGCCATTTTTTAGCGGCGCGCTGGCGCGGCCTCTATATCGAAAAATTTGGGGTCTGGTTCGGCAAACCGATTTGGAAAAAAACGATCAATGGCGTGGAATACTCGCTTGGTTCTCTGCCTTTCGGCGGGTTTGTAGCCTTACCGCAACTCGCCCCCATGGATATCATCGAGGGCAAGGCGGACGTCGATCGCGCGCAATTGCCGAAGATTTCAGCGTTCGACAAGATCATCGTCGCCTTCGCCGGCCCGCTTTTCAGTTTCCTGCTCGCTGTCGTTTTTGCAGTCTTTATCTGGATCGAAGGGCGACCGGTCAGCGAATCGGAAGCAACCACGAATATCGGTTATGTCGTGCCCGATTCGCCCGCGGTGCAAGCTGGTCTTAAAGCAGGCGACAAGATTCTTTCGGTGGATGGACACGCAGTCACTCGTTTCGGTGGCATGAGCGAAGACTCAATCAGCTGGCGCATTGTCCGGAGTGAAGGCGAAACCATTCCGATCACGGTCGCGCGAAACGAGGACGGGGCGGTGCGAGTAATCACAGTGGAAGCAAAACCAATAATCCCGCCAACGCGCGCGTGGATGCGCAGGGGGCTGCGCCAGATCGAAATTTTCCCGGCGGAAACTCCGCTGGTTGCGCGGGTGCAACCGAACAGCCCGGCAGCGAAAGCTGGGTTACAAGCGAACGATTTGATGGTCGGGATCAACGGCAAGCCGCTTTATCACATTAACGGAATTGATGATTTTTTGCGCGAACACCCCTCGGTGCCTATTCAGTTGAACCTAAAGCGGAACGGCGCGGATGTGACGGTGCCTTTTGAACCAGGTCCGCTCGTTGTTGGGGAGGTGTCAAAGGATAGTCCCGCGTCGCGAGCGGGTTTGCAAAAGGGCGACGCTGTTCTCGCCATCGATCAGATTCCGATGAAGAGCACTGCTGCGGCCTCAGACTACATCCGACATCACGGCGGCCAGACGGTTCGCTTCTCCGTCGAGCGGGATGGGAAGAAGTTCGAATTGAAGGTTACTCCGGAAGTGCCGCAAGGAGAACCCTACCCGCGCATTGGTATTTCTTGGGAGGACAATTATGGGATTGTCCTCGATACCTATGGAAGATTAACGCGCACACACCCGACACCGCTGGAACAAGTCCGCGCCGCGACCCTGGCGGTGGTCAATACCTTTGGCGCCATCGCTTCGCCCAAGTCGGACGTAAAACTCCAGCACATGAGCGGCCCAGTCATGATGTTACGGGTTTATTATTTAATGTTCGAAAATCGTGACGGCTGGCTGATGGCGCTCTGGTTCAGCGTTGTTCTCAATGTTAACCTCGCCCTGCTGAATTTGATTCCGATGCCGGTGCTGGACGGCGGGCACATCGCTCTCGCAATCGTGGAAGCATTGCGCCGGCGTCCGGTCAACGCACGTGTCCTGGAGATCGTGCAAACGGCGTGTGCCGTGGTCATCATCGGCTTCATGATTTACATCGCCTTTTTCGACGTGCAGGATTTGTTTGGGCGAGCCGGGCCTAAATTCGCGCCTAAAAACAACTCGAGCTCCGCGCGGTAAAATTTGGAAAGCCGGTGCAGCCAGGCTGAACCGTGCCTAAATTCCCGGTATGAACCCAGCGATGACAACCACGGCGTTTGAACTCGACGGTTACCGGATTGTGAAAAATTTCGGGGTTGTGCGCGGCATCATTGTGCGATCACGCTCAATTTTCGGGACAATTGGCGCAGGATTGCAGACCCTGGTCGGCGGCAACATCACCATTCTCACCGATCTGTGTGAGAAAACGCGCCAGCATGCGCTCGAGCTTTGCGTGCAACATGCACAGCAAGTTGGAGCTAACGCCATCATCGGTTTGCGCTATGACGCAACCGAGATCATGCAAGGCGTGACCGAGGTCCTTTGTTACGGAACCGCGGTCCAGGTCGAGCCCAAGCAATGAATTACTGCGCGGATCCATTTTCCTACCAGCGGCGTATCTCGCGGGAAGTCCGCGTCGGCAACGTCGGCATCGGCGGCGACAATCCGATCCGGGTGCAATCGATGATTACCTGCGACACGATGGACACGGAAGCCTCCATCGCGCAGACGATCGAGCTGGCGGAGGCGGGCTGCGAGATCGTGCGTATCACAGCGCCCACAGTAAAAGACGCGGCCAACTTGCAACATATCGTGCGCGGCCTGTGTGAACGCGGCTGCGATGTGCCGATCGTGGCTGACATTCACTTCAAGCCGGACGCTGCGATGGAGGCGGCCAAGTGGGTCGATAAAGTGCGAATCAATCCGGGTAATTACGCCGACTCGAAGAAGTTCAAGATCATTGAGTACAGTGACGAGCAGTATGCCGCCGAACTAACGAGAATTCGGCAGCGTTTTGCGCCGTTGGTGGAACTTTGCAAAGCGCGCGGGATCGCGATGCGGATCGGGACGAACCACGGCTCGCTCTCCGATCGGATCATGAATCGTTACGGCGACACCCCGCTCGGGATGGTGGAAAGCGCGCTCGAGTTCGCCCGGATTGCACGCGATCTCGACTATCACGCTTTCATTTTCTCGATGAAATCGAGCAACCCCAAAGTGATGATCGCAGCCTATCGTTTGCTGGTGGCGCGATTAAACGAGGAAGGAGCGGATTGGAATTATCCAATTCATCTTGGCGTGACCGAGGCCGGTGAAGGCGAAGACGCGCGGATCAAGAGCGCGATCGGAATTGGTTCGCTTCTGGCCGATGGGATTGGCGACACCATCCGCGTCTCGTTAACGGAAGACAGCATTCATGAGATTCCAGTCGCGAAAGCGCTGATCGATTCTGTAGCGGCGGGCGTATCGCGCGCAAATTCAACAAGTCCTGC
>Ga0209159_1000057_pt1 | contig 92269 bp, 95 predicted proteins | sample GraSoiAngelo_144_FD_185901 | JGI IMG/M metagenome (GOLD analysis project Ga0209159, IMG submission 185901) | Grasslands soil microbial communities from the Angelo Coastal Reserve, California, USA - 14_1009_02_40cm (SPAdes) (version 2) | ecosystem: Environmental > Terrestrial > Soil > Grasslands ...
ACTTCCTGATCGGCACGCTGGCCTCGCTGCTCCTCGCCCTGCTCGCCGGCATCGGGACGAGACTGCTCCTGGAGTAACCTCGTGGGGAGTGGGGAGTGGGGAGTGGTACCCCGCGGTGCGAGGCGCACTTACGGCCTGCACCGTCAGGTACCACTCCCCACTCCCCACGCCTTTATGGCTCTCGCACGCAACCCTCCCCCCGCACCGTGTGTCACATAGACGACCGTCCCCCAGCTCCGGAGCTCCGTGGACGAACGCGAACTGATAGCCCGGGTCCGCGCCGGGGACGGCGCCGCGGAACGCGCGCTCTACGACGCCCACGTGAACCGGGTCTACCGCCTCGCCTACCGGCTCGCCGGGGACGACGAGCTGGCGCAGGACTTCACGCAGGAGACCTTCATTCGCGCGTTCGAGCGGTTGCACGGGTTCCGAGGTGAGGCGGCGCTGTCGACCTGGCTCTACGCCATCGCGACGTCGGTGACCCTGAACGGGCTCCGCAAGCTGAAGCGCTTCCGCCAGCGCGAGACGGACCTGGACGCGGCGGGCGGGCTGGGGAGTCGGGGGCGGGAAGCGGAGCCCGATCTCAAGGTGCGGCTGGCTCGGGCGATCGACGACCTGCCGGAGGGATATCGCACGGTGTTCCTGATGCACGACGTCGAGGGGTACACACACGAGGAGATCGGTCACGCGCTCGGCGTCGAGACCGGAACCTCGAAGGCGCAGCTGTCACGGGCGCGCGCCAAGCTGCGGGATGCGCTCGCGGATTTCGCGGGGGAGTGGGTATCATGACCGACGACCGATTCGATTGGGTACTGCGCGAGGCGGCGCAGGGCTACCACCGCCCGCCCGACACGCCGCGCGAGGAGATGTGGCGGCGGATCGAGGCAGCGCGCCGGGCGCGGCACGCGCGCGTGCTCGCGCTGCGGCCTTGGCTGCGCTGGGGCCTCGCCGCCGCCGCCGTGCTCGCGATCGGCGTGGGCCTGGGCCGGGTCAGCATGCAGCACCAGCAGACCATCGTCGTCGCGCCGGGCGATCTCGCCTACCGGGTGGCGGCGGCGCAGTACCTGAGCCGCACCGAGGCCTTGCTCACGGGCTTCCGCTCCGAAGCGCGCACCGGGCGGATCGACCTTCAGTTCGCCGGCCAGGCGCGCGACCTGCTCACGACCACGCGGTTGATGCTCGATTCGCCGGCCGCCGCGGACCCCAGGCTCGAGAGCCTGCTCGAGGATCTCGAGCTCGTGTTGGCCCAGATCGCCCAGGTCCCTCAGGGCAGCGACCGCGCGGACCTCCAGTTGATCAACCAAGGATTGGAACAACGCAGCGTGCTGCTGCGGCTGCGCACGGCGAACCCCGCCGGGCCCGGCCCCGTGCGCGCGCAAGGAGCACTGTGATGCAAGGCGTGCAGCTGTTGCTGGCGGCCGTCGTAGCGATCCAGCGGCCGGCGCTGCCGCCAGAGATCGGTCTGGCGCTCGCCCAAGCGCAGGCGGCATTTACCGCCCTGGCCCCGGCCGTCGACGCGCTCGATGGCCTCGACGCCCTCGATCAGCTCGATGCCTTGGATGGGCTCGACGCCCTCGATGCTCTCGATGCTCTCGACGGGGGCGACCCGACCGTCGTCCAAGACGACCAAGACCCGACCGATTCGCTGTGGCAGGCGGCGCGGCGCGCGTTCAACCGCGGCGACTACAGCAGCGCAGCCAGCCTTTACGCGGACCTCACGCGTCGCAACCCCAACTCCGCCCGGGCCGGTGACGCCCTCTACTGGGCGGCGTTCGCGCTCTACAAGAACGCGGACCTCACCCGCGCCCGCAGCCTCCTCGTCGAGCAGCAACGGCGCTACCCCAAGGCGGCCACGCTGCGGGACGGCGACGCCCTGCTGGCGCGCATCCAGACGGCGCTGGCGAAGCAGGGCGACGAGGAAGCCGGCCGCTGGCTCGCGGAGCACGCGCAGCCGAGCCCGGACAGCGAGCGCACCCGCGCCAGGGGGTGCCCCGACGAGGGCGACGACGACGATCTCCGCATCGCGGCGCTGAACGGCCTGCTCCAGATGGACGCGGCAAACGCGGTCCCGATCCTCAAGCGGGTGCTGGCGCGGCGCGACGCCTGCTCGGCCGGGATGCGGCGCAAGGCGGTGTTCCTGCTCTCCCAGAAGCGGACCGGCGAGACCGAGGACATCCTGCTCGACGTCGCCCAGCACGACCCCGACTCGGAGGTGCGGCAGCAGGCCGTGTTCTGGCTCTCGCAGGTGCCGACGGAACGCGCCGTCGGGATGCTCGACTCGATCCTCAAGACGACGAGCGACGAGGAGCTCCAAGACAAGGCCATCTTCGCCCTGTCCCAGCAGCGTAATCCCCGCGCCGGCGAGATTCTCCGCGCCTACGCGGACCGCCCCGGCGCCCCCGCAAAGGCGCGCCTCAAGGCGATCTTCTGGCTCGGCCAGCGCCCGTCGCCCGAGAACGCGGCGTTCCTGCGCGCCCTGTACTCGAAGCTCGCGGAGCCCGACCTCAAGGAGAAGGTGATCTTCTCGCTGTCTCAGATGCACGGGGAAGAGAACCTCCGTTGGATGATGGACATCGCGTTGAACGAGCGCGAGGACATCGAGATGCGCAAGAAGGCGCTGTTCTGGGCGGGGCAATCCGGCGCCAATCTCGATCAGCTCGTGGCGCTGTACGACCGCCTGCAGAACCAGGAGATGAAGGAGCAGCTCGTCTTCGTCTACTCGCAGCGGCGGGAGCCCGCCGCGCTCGACAAGCTGATCGACATCGCCCGCCGCGAGCCGAACCGCGAGCTGCGCAAGAAGGCGCTGTTCTGGATCGGGCAGTCGCACGATCCGCGGGCGGCGAAGGTGCTCGAGGAGATCATCAACCAATGATCGCCCCGCTCGTCCTCGCCCTCGCGCTCCAGGGGCTGAGCGATCGCGTTGCCGGCGTCCCGGACGGCGAGGTGCGCTTCCACTACGCCACGCGGCCGGGTGTGTGCGGCAACGGGCGCAACATCATCTCGTTCGAGTGCGAGCACTCGAGCTGCGGCCGGCACCGCATCTCCTCCGGGAGCTACTACGACGACGACGGCGACTGTACTTGCACGGAGGGTCCCGCGCGGGTCGCGCTGGCCGTGCGCGGCGGCAAGATCACCCGCGTGCGGGTCTTCGTGGGCGGCGAGGAGCGCTCCCCGGGCGGCGCAGCGGTGACCGACCTCGGCGCCGTCGCGGCGGCGGCCGCCACCCGCTTCCTGCTCGATGTGGCGGCGCGCGCCGGCGGCGAGGTCGGGCGCGAGGCCGTCTTTCCCACGATCCTCGCCGACAGCGTCACCGTGTGGCCCGACCTGCTTCGCCTCGCCCGCGACACCCGAGTCGCGCAGGAAACGCGCCGTTCGGCGGTATTCTGGCTGGGGCAGGCGGCGGGGGAGGCGGCGACGCGCGGCCTGAGCGATCTGGTGGACGCGGACGACGTGGACGTGACGGTGAAGGAGAGCGCGGTCTTCGCCCTCTCGCAGCGCCCGCACGACGAAGGCGTCCCCGCCTTGATCCGTATCGCCCGCTCGCATCACAGTCCTTCGGTCCGCAAGAAGGCCCTCTTCTGGCTGGGCCAGACCAACGACCCCCGGGCGATTGCGCTGTTCGAGGAGCTGCTCAGCAAGCCCTGACGCCTTCGGCGCGGGACCCCCCACGCCCTTTTATCTTGTCTCATGCCTTTTTGGACGCTCCGCCGCGCATTCGGCGCCGCGGCCGTGCTGGCGCTGTCGCTCGCCGTGGGCTGGGCGGCCGTCGTGCTCGCCGTCGCCGTCACCGCAGCGCGCGACCAGGCGACCACGGCGGATGCGATCGTGGTGCTCGGGGCGGCCCAGTACAACGGCCGCCCCTCACCGGTGTTCCGATCACGGCTCGACCACGCGGCCGCCCTGTACCAGCGCGGCTACGCGCCCGTAGTCCTGGTGACAGGGGGGGTCGGCACGGGCGACACGGTGAGCGAATCGGAGGTCGGCCGCCGCTACCTCGTCAGGGCGGGCCTCCCGGAGGGCGCGGTGACGGCGCTCCCGGCAGGCGCGAGCACGTCCTCGTCGCTCGACGGCGTGGCGCGCTGGTTCACGGGACAGTCCAATCGCCGGGTGCTGCTCGTGAGCGATGGCTTCCACATGCTGCGCCTCCAGATCATCGCCAGCCGCCTGGGCCTCGTGCCGTTCACGTCCCCGACGCCGAACTCCCCGATCCACGCCAATCCCCGGCTCAACGCCGGGTATCTCCTCGCGGAGGGGGTCAAGGTGCCGCTGACCTGGCTGTTCCAGCACTGACGGGGGATCCCATGCAGCTCGCCAGCCGCCGCGTGTACTCGGGCAGGGTCGTGCACCTCGACGTGGACACCGTCCGCTTCCCGGACGGCTCCACCGGAGAGCTGGAGCTGGTGCGACACCCCGGCGCCGCGGCCGTCGTGCCGTGCGCCTCGGGCCCCAGCGGGGCCGACCCGGTCATTCTGATGCTGCGCCAGTTTCGCTACGCCGCGGGGGGACCCTTGTGGGAGATTCCCGCCGGGACCCTCGCGCCCGGTGAGACCCCCGAGGCGTGCGCGCGGCGCGAACTGCTCGAGGAAGCGGGGGTCTCGGCCCAGCACGTGGAGCCGCTGACTTCGATCTGGACGACGCCCGGCTTCACGGACGAAGTCATCCACCTGTTCCTCGCGACGGGCCTCACGGCAGGAAGGGCGGCCCCCGAGCGCGACGAGTTCATCGAGGTCGTCCCGCGCCCCCTCTCCCAGGTGCTGGCCGGGATCCGTGACGGCGAGATCCGTGACGCGAAGTCGATTGTCGCTATCCTTTATATGGCGGGGTTCAAGCTCGGGCTGTAGCGTTGCGTTGTCACCACGAGAGGACGCCCGTGTGGCTCGGTCACTCGAGACCAAGCCATTGCCGGGCAGGCAGTTGCAAAGTGACCCGCGACGGGTACGCTTCGTGCCGTATCTAATGAGAGGAGACCGAGGCCTGCGGGCCCACACTGTTGCCGCTCGGAACCCAGGGACCTGATCATGCGAGCCGTCCTCAAAGGGCAGACTGAAACCGTCGCGACCCGGCGCGGGTTCGAGCGCAGCACGCTCCACGAGCTCGACGACGGGCGGCTCGTGCTCGAGCACCTGCGGGGGGACCCCCAGGCGTTCGGTGCCCTGGTGGATCGCTATCAGACCCGTCTCCTGAACTTCATCAACCGGACCATCGGGGACCGGGAGCGCGCCGAGGACCTCGTGCAGGAGGTCTTCATCCGCGTGTTCCGGCACCTGCATCGCTTCGACCAGACCAAGAAGTTCTCGACGTGGATCTACACGATCGCCTCGAACCTGGCGAAGAACGAGCTGCGGAACCGCAGCCGCAACCCGCTGGTGCTGTTCCAGACGATCAAGCAGCACTGGGAGGCCGACCACCGGCCCCTCCAGTTCGAGGACACGACGGCCCGGCCGGACGACCTGTACCGCAAGCGCTACTTGAAGGAGGCGGTGGACCAGTGCGTCGGCCAGCTCCCCGCCCATCACCGGGTGGTGTTCGTGCTGCGGGAGCTGGAAGGAAAGAGCTACGCGGAGATCGCCGACATCACGGGCTGCAATCTGGGCACCGTGAAGAGCCGGCTGAACCGAGCCCGGAACAGCTTCGCCCAGCTCATCGAGCCACTGCTCGAATAGCCCACGACCCCACATCCCTACATCCCCACGACACATGGGGGCGTGGGCGTGTGGGAACCCACCCCGGTTCGGACGGTAGTACTCCCGCACATGACCTGTCTCCAGTTCCGCGAGCGCTACAGCGACTATCGCGACGGCCTGATCACCTCTGAGCGCGAGCTGCGGCGTTTTCAGCGACACTTCGCTCACTGCCCTGCCTGTCGCCGCTACGACGCCGCCGTGCGGCGGGGCGTCCTCGCGCTGCAGGCGGCGCCGCACGCCGTCACGCCGTCGCCCGACTTCCGCCGCCGGCTCGAGTCGCGCCTCGCGCGCGAGCGGCCCGGGGAGCCGGAGCTGCCGGCGCGCGCCGGTCTCGCAGCCGCCCTGCTGCTCGTGGCGCTGCTCGGACTGCTCGCGCTCGAAGGCACCCGCCGCACCGAGCTCGCACGGACGCCACCGCTGCCGGCCGTGCCGTTTCCCAAGCCGGTCGCGCACGCCGGCGTCCCCTTCGTTTCCTTCCAGGATCCGCGCGCCAGCATCGTCGTCGGGAGCCCGAGCCCCTACGGGGCGGTGCTCGTCGAGCCCGTGTCGGCCGGCCGCTAGGGCCGCCGACCACCTTTCATCCGTTCCCGGCCAGCGGTAACTTCCGCCCCGTATGGGGGCTCTCACCTTCGACGCGCTGCTCCGGAGCCTCAAGCCGGAGGCGCGCGCGCCCGATCCCGTTTACTACCTGCATGGTGACGAAGACGTCCTGAAGGACGAGGCGCTGCGAGCGCTCACCGCTCGCGCCGTGGAGGCCGCCGCCCGCGACTTCAACGTCGACACGCGCAGCACCGCCGACCTCGACGCGGCGGCACTGCGCACGCTCGTAGACACTCCGCCGCTGCTCGCCCAGACTCGCGTGGTCGTGCTGCGCGGCGTCGAGCAGATGCGCCGGGGCTCCAAGCTACGCCAGGAGCTGCTGCGCTACCTCGCCGCCCCGAACCCCACCACGATGCTCATCCTGGTCCAAAGCGCGGGGGAGGAGCTTGACCCGGAGCTCGCGCGCTTCGCCACCGCCGTGGCAGTCGAGCCCTTGCCGCCCGAGCGCGTGGTCCGTTGGGTGGCGCATCGGGCCAAACAGGTGGAGCTCGAGATGGAACCCGAGGCAATCGCGCTGCTCGTGGAAACCGCCGGCCCCAGCCTGGGCGCCTTGGCGCAGGAGCTCGACAAGCTCGCGGCGGTCACGGCCGGGCGGACGGCGACCCGCGAGGATGTCGCGACACTCGCCGGCGTGCGCCGCGGTCAGACGATGCACGATCTCGCGGACGCGGCGCTCGAGCGGCGGGCGGCGGACGCCGCGCGCCTGGTGGAGCCGGTGCTCGAGCAGGCGGGCGTGACCGGGGTCCGTATCCTCACGGCGCTGGGCACCGCGGTCATCGGCACGGCGCTGGCTCGCGCCGAGCTCGATCGCGGCACTCCGCGCGGTCGCCTCACGGCCGTCCTGCTGCAACACCTGCGGCTGGCCCGTCCCTTCGGCCTCGGCGACTGGGGCGAGACCGCGGCCCGCTGGGCCCGCTGGGCGGAAGGGTGGACCTCCGGAGAGCTGGCGCAGGCCCTGCGGCTGGCGCGGGATGCCGATCGCGCCCTCAAGTCGACGACGGTCAGGGACGAAGCGGGGATCGTGACGCAGCTGGTGCTGCAGCTCGGCGTGCTGCGGCGGGAGGCGGCGTGAACCTGGCGGCTGGGCGGATCGCCGGCTGGGCGGTTAGAGCCGCGCTGCTCACCCTGGCGCTGCTAAGCGCCTATCCCCCTAACCGCCTAACCGCCCAAAGCGACCCGCGCCTGCAGGCGGCCGTGCAACTGGCCCAGGCAGGTCGGCTCGACTCGGCGCGCGCCGTGGTGCGGCGGCTGCTCGCAGCGCTCTCACCCGCGGACTCAGCGTATCCGGAGGCGCTCTACACGTCCGCGATCCTCGCGGCCGACGCCGCCACGGCGGCCACCAACCTGCAGCGCGTCGTGGTCGAGTTCGGGCGTTCGCCGTGGGCGGACGACGCGCTGCTGCGGCTCACCCAACTGTATTTCGCGCAGGGGGACCACGCGGCCACGGTGCAGGCGGCCGAGCGCATGCGCCGCGATTATCCGGACTCGCCCCTCAAGCCGCGCGCCGACTTCTGGGGCGCGCGCGCCTACTTCGATCTCAAGGACGAGGCGCACGGTTGCGAGCTGGTGCGCGAGGCGCTGGACCGGGTCGGCGAGGATGTGGAGCTGAAGAACCAGCTGACCTTCTACGCCGCCCGCTGCGGGGCGCCACCCCCGGTGACCGCCGCTGGCCCGGACGGCGTCACGACGCCCGCGCCCGGCGACACCCAGCATGCGGGTGGCGCGACGCCGACGGCCTACGCCGTGCAGGTCCTCGCCGTGAAGAGCGCGGCGCAGGTGGATGAGATGCTCACGCGACTCAAGGTGATGGGGTTCGATGCCCACGTAGTGCGCGACACGAGCGGGCTGTTCAAGGTGCGCGTCGGGCGGTATGCCACGCGCGGTGACGCGCAACAGGCGCAGGCGCGCCTCAAGACCAAGCTTGGCGGCCAGCCTTTCCTCGTGGAGGAGCCGTGAGTCCGCGGGTCGACGTCGACACCCCCTTGATGCAGCAATACCGCGACATCAAGGCGCGCTATCCGCAGACCATCCTGTTTTTCCGGATGGGCGACTTCTACGAGATGTTCGAGGACGACGCGCGGCTCGCGGCGCGCGAGCTCGGCCTCACCCTCACGACGCGAAATAACGGCGGCGCGGCGGAGGTCCCGCTCGCGGGTGTCCCCGTGAAGGCCGCCGCCGAGTATCTGCGCCGCCTGATCGGGAAGGGCCACCGCGTGGCGATCTGCGAGCAGGTGGAGGACCCCAAGCTCGCGAAGGGCCTGGTGCGCCGCGAGGTGGTGGAGACCGTCACGCCAGGCAGCGTGCTCGCCGACGATTGGGTGGCGCAGAAGCGGAACAACTTCCTGGTCTCGGTCGAGCCCCGCGGCGGGGCGCCCGGCCTCGCGGCGCTGGACCTGACCACGGGCGAATTTGTGCTGGAGCTCGTGGAGCCGCAGGATCTGTCCGCCGCGCTCGCCCGCTACGAGCCGCTCGAGGTGCTCCTGCCGGCCGGCACCCACTGCCCGCTCCCGGACGGCGCCACGGTCACGGAGCGGGAAGCGTGGGAGTTCGACCCCGAGCTGGCGCGGGAGGATCTGCTGCGCAGCTTCCGGCTCGCGTCGCTCGACGGGCTCGGCGTCGCGGCCGCGGACCGGCCCGCGCTCGGCGCCGCGGGAGCGTTGGTCCGTTACGCCCGGGAGCTCAAGCCTGGTGACCTCCCGCACGTCGCCCGGCCCAGGATCCTGCGCCGCGGCGACGTCGTGCCGCTCGACGAGATGACGCGGCGCAACCTCGAGCTGGTGGAGCCGCTGCGCCCGGGGACCGCGGGGGCGACGCTCCTGGAAGTGCTGGACGGCACGGTGACCCCGATGGGGGCGCGGCTGCTGCGCGGCTGGCTGCTCGCGCCGCTCGTCGATCCCGAGGCGATCAACGCGCGGCTCGACGCGGTGGCGGTACTCGCCGACGATACCCGGGGGCGGGACCGCCTGCGGGAGGCGTTGGACGGGGTGCGCGACCTCGAGCGCCTGGCGGGCCGGGCCGCGCTGGGCCGCGCCACGCCACGGGAGCTCGGCGCCTTACGGGACTCGATCCGGCGGCTCCCCGACGCGCGCGCCGCGCTCGACGGCGTGGAGGGGCGCGAGCGGGCGGCGCTGCTGGAGCAGGCGGCCGATCGGTTCGAGCTCTTGCAGGACCTGGGCGACGAGCTCGCCCGCGCCCTCGTGGACCGCCCGCCCGCTCAGCTCGCGGACGGCGACGCCATCCGGCCAGGCCACGACCGGGCGCTGGACGAGCTCAAAGACGCGCGCGACGGCGGCAAGCGGTACATCGCCTCGCTGCAGGCGCGGGAGCGCGAGCGCACCGGTATCACGTCGCTCAAGGTCGGGTTCAACAAGGTATTCGGCTATTACATCGAGGTCACGAACCCCCACAAGGCGCGAGTCCCGCCGGATTACGAGCGGCGCCAGACTCTCACCGGCGCTGAGCGCTACGTGACGCCGGAGCTGAAGGAGTACGAGGCGAAGGTGCTGGGGGCGGAGGAGCGGATTGCGGCGCGCGAGGCGGAGCTGGTCGACGCGCTGCGGCGCGGCGTGGCGCTGGCCATCGGCCGGATCCAGCAGACCGCCGGGCTCCTCGCCCGGCTCGACGTCTGGGCGGGGCTCGCCGATCTCGCCCACCGCGACGCGTACGTACGCCCCGAGGTGAATGACGGGTTCGTGATCCACCTCGAGGGCAGCCGCCATCCCGTGGTCGAGCGCATGATGCCGCGCGAGGCCTTCATCCCCAACGACGTGCTGCTGGACGAGGCAGCCCGTATCATCGTCCTCACGGGCCCGAACATGGCGGGCAAGTCGACGCTGCTGCGCCAGGTCGGGCTGTGCGTGGTGCTCGCCCAGATGGGGGCGTTCGTCCCGGCCCGGCGCGCGGCCGTCGGCGTGGTGGATCGGCTGTTCACGCGCGTCGGGGCGTCCGACAATCTCGTCGCGGGACAGTCCACGTTCATGGTCGAGATGAGCGAGACCAGCGCGATCCTCCACGGCGCCACCGCGCGCAGCCTCGTCCTGCTGGACGAGATCGGCCGCGGAACCTCGACCTACGACGGTGTGGCGATCGCCTGGGCGGTGACCGAGTTCCTGCACAACGCGATCGGCGGCAAGACGGTTTTCGCGACGCACTACCACGAGCTCACCCAGCTCACCGAGGAGCTCGCCCACGCCCGCAACTTCAACGTGGCGGTGCGCGAGGTGGGGGACGAGATCGTATTCCTGCACCGCCTCGAGCCGGGCGGCGCGGACCGCTCCTACGGCATCCACGTGGGCCGGCTGGCGGGGCTACCGGCGCCGGTGGTGGCGCGCGCCTGGCAGGTGCTGCAACTGCTCGAAGCCGGGCACCACGTCGCCCGGCAGCCGGCGCCGCTCCCGCCCGACGCCGCGCAACTCGCGCTGTTCGGCCCGAGCGAGCCGCATCCCCTGCTCGTCGAGCTCGAGCGGCTGGACGTGAATGCGCTATCGCCGCTCGAGGCGCTGAACCGTCTGGCGGCGTGGAAGCAGCGGCTCGAGGACGGCGCATGAGGCGCGCGCTCGCCGGGCTGGTCGCGCTCGCGGCGCTCGCCTGCCGCAAGCCCGCCGAGACGCCGAGCCAGGGCGGTGCTCCGGCGTCCGCGTATACGCCGCCCGACCAGGAGCCCCCCGTCGCGCTGAACGGCGACTCGCCGATTCAATATCCGCCCGCGCTGTTCGACCAGAAGGTCGAGGGCGACGTGGTACTGCGGCTGTTCGTGGACTCGACGGGCCACCTGCGGCCGGAGTCGACGAAGGTGGCCGAGTCGAGCGGCTATCCCGCGCTCGATTCCGCGGCGGTGGCGGGCGCGGCGCAGCTCCACTTCGCCCCGGCGCGGCGGCGCGGCCTGCCCGTGTCGACGGGCTTCCTGCAGCCGATCGAGTTCCGTCATCCCCAAGGTCAGGTGCTCAAGGGCGGCCCCGGTGCCACCGCACACTAAGCCGTACGACGACGTCCTCGCGACGATCGGCTGGACGCCGCTCATCCGCCTGAACCGGGTCACGCAGGGGATCCGCACGCCGGTCTACGGCAAGGCGGAGTTCTTCAACCCCGGCGGCTCGGTGAAGGACCGGATCGGCCTCGCGATGATCGAGGCGGCCGAGCGCGAGGGGCGGCTCCGTCCCGGCGGCGTGATCGTGGAGGCGACGTCGGGGAACACGGGCGTCGGCCTCGCGATCGCCGCAGCCGTCAAAGGCTACCGCTGCATCTTCACGATGCCCGACAAGATGTCCCAGGAGAAGGCCCGGCTGCTGCGGGCGCTGGGCGCCGAGGTGATCATCACCCCCACCGCCGTGCCGCCGGACCACCCCGACAACTACATCCTGAAGGGGCGCGCCATCGCGGCGGCGCACGAAAACGCCATCTTCGCCGACCAACACTACAACCCCGTGAACCCCGAGGTGCACTATCGCACGACCGGCCCCGAGATCTGGGAGCAGACCGCGGGGCGGGTGACGCACTTCGTGTGCGCCCCGGGGACCGGCGGCACGGTGAGCGGCGCCGGCCGCTACCTCAAGGAACGGAACCCGAAGATCCGGGTGATCGCGGGCGATCCGGTCGGCTCGATCTACACCCCGTACGCGAAGACGAAGCAGCAGACCGAAGGCTATCCGTACAAGGTGGAGGGGATCGGTGGCGACAAGATCCCTACGTCGCTGCACTGGGACGTCATCGACGAGTGGATCAGCGTCACGGACAAGGATGCGATGCTGATGACGCGGCGCGTGGCCCGCGAGGAGGGACTGTTCGTGGGTGGCTCGACCGGCGTCAACGTCATCGCCGCTCTCGAGGTCGCCCGGCGCGCGGGCGGTGCGGACGCTCTCGTCGTCACCGTCCTGTGCGATACCGGAGAGCGCTACCTCTCCAAGGTGTACAACGACGAGTGGCTGCGCGAGAACCAGATATTGGAGAGCGAGCGCGTGGCGGTGGCGCAGCTGCTCGCGGCGAAGAACGGTGCGGCCGCGCCCCCGCTCGTCTCCGTGGTCCCAAGCGCCACGGTGCGCCAAGCGCTCAACCTGATGAGCACCTACAACGTCTCCCAGCTGCCGGTGCTGGACGGCGGCGACGGAGTGGGGGCCGTATTCGAGCAGCTGCTCATGGCCAGGGCGCTCGAGGATCCGGCCACCCTGGACCAGCCGGTCGAGGCCGTGATGGATCCGCCGTTTCCGGTGGTCGACGCCGATCTCCCCGTGGACCGGCTGAGCGCGCTGCTGTCGCGCGAAACGCCGGCCGCCCTGGTGCGTCGCGACGGCAAGATCACCGGCATCGTGACCCGTTACGACGTCCTGCACCAGCTCGCCGGGATCCGCTGATGCGCGTCACGGTCCTGACCGGCGGTGCGACTGCGGAGCGCGCGGTCGCGTTTGCCAGCGCGGCGCAGATGGTGGCCGCGCTGCGGAGCCGGGGCCACGACGTGCACGTCGTCGACACGACGCGCGGACCCCTCTCCGCCGCCGACGAGACGCAGCTCCTGTCGGGGACGATCGGCACGGAGGTCCCGGACACGGCGGCGCTCGAGGAGGCGGAGCGCCGGCTGCTCGCCGACGGGCTCGCCGAGCTGCCGGTCGTGCAGCGTGCGGACGTGCTGTGCCTCGCGCTGCACGGCGGGACGGGGGAAGGGGGCACGCTCCAGGCGATCCTCGACGTGGTCGGTGTCCCGTACACGGGCAGTGGCGCGCTCGGGAGCGCGCTCGCCATGGACAAGGATCTCTCGAAGCGCCTGTTCCGGGCCGCCGGGGTCCCCGTGCCCGCCTGGTTCATGACCCCCGTGGCCCCGGAGGACGTGACTACCGCGCTGGGATGGCCCGTCATCGTGAAGCCTTCGAAGCAGGGGTCCACCGTCGGGCTCACGCTCGTCAAGAACGCGAAGGGGCTCGACGCGGCCGTGGCGCTCGCCGCGGGCTATGACGACGAGGTGATGGTGGAGCAATTCATCCCGGGCCGCGAGCTCACGGTCGGCGTCCTCGGGGACGTGCCGCTCCCCGTCGGGGAGATCATTCCCAAGCACGAGCTGTTCGACTACGAGTGCAAGTACACGCCCGGCATGTCGGAAGAGATCTTCCCGGCGAAGCTCGACACGACGCTCACGCGCCAGCTCCAGGAGCTCGCGCTCACGGCGCATCGCGCCCTCAAGCTGGGCGGCTACTCCCGCATCGACTTCCGATTGAGCCCGGACGGCGACATCTTTTGTTTGGAGGCCAACACGCTGCCGGGGATGACCCGGGTGAGCCTCCTCCCGAAGGCCGCCCAGGCCGCCGGGATCGAATTCCCCGAGCTGTGCGAGCGGATTTGCCGGCTCGCGCGGGAGCAGGACGGCCGGCGTGGGGGATGACCTCGTGATGGGCCCGCAGCGGATGTTCGGGATGACGCCGTGGGTGCGACGGCTGCTCGTCGCCAATCTCCTCGTCTACCTGCTGCAGCGCACGCTGTTCGTGGATCCCCGCTTCCAGGCTGTCTTCGGCTTCACGCCGCTCTTGGCGCTGGCGCGCCCCTGGACGTTCCTCACCTACATGTTCCTGCACGCGGGGCTGCTGCACCTTGCGTTCAACCTGCTCGCGCTGTTCGTGTTCGGTCCGCCGGTCGAGGAGCGCATGGGCAGCCGGGCCTTCCTTGGCTACTACCTGCTGTGCGGGCTGGGCGGCGCCGCCCTGTCCTTCCCCCTGATGCTGCTGCGCCCGGTGGACCACATCGTCGGCGCCTCGGCCGGGGTGTATGGCGTGATGCTCGCCTTCGCGTGGTTCTGGCCCAATCAGCCGATCTACGTGTTCCCGTTCCCGGAGCCGGTCCCCATCAAATGGCTGGTGACGTTCGCGGTGGCGGTTTCTCTCGTCCTCGGCCTGTTGCCGGGCAACGACGGCGTGGCGCACCTCGCGCACCTGGGAGGCTTCGCCACCGGCTTCCTGTGCCTCAAGGCCGCCGATTGGCGGGTGGCGCGCGCGGAGCGTCATGTGCGACGCGCCGCCGAGCCAAGGATGCTGGTGCAATCGGCCCGGGTCGCCCGCGGGAGCGACGCGGCGGCGAAACCGCGGCGCCCCGAGCGCGACGCCACGCAGGCGGAAATCGACCGCGTCCTCGACAAGATCTCCGCCAAGGGGATCGAGAGCCTGACGCCAGCCGAACGCCGCTTCCTCACCGAGTTGTCCCGCAAGATGCGCGACAAGCCCTGAGCGCGGAGCGACCGCGCACGGCTTGTCAAGTCGGCGCGGGTCGCGGGCGACATCACGATTCGCCGATTCACGCTTGTCAGGGCGGCGGCGGCTTCCCAAATTGGGGCCGACCCCGCGCGCCATGCTCGTCAATCTCGTGCCGGAGTTCCTCGCGGTCCGTGCCGCGCCCGATCCCCTGGCGGCCTATCACGAGTATCTCGAGCGTCACCGGCCGGTGCTCGCCAGCTACTGGCACAACTACGTCCTCGACCCGGCCTCGCCGCATGCCGAGCAGGTCGTGCTCGCGGCGCTCCACGCCGACCGCACGGACCTGCGGCGGCTGCTCGAAGACGTGGACGTCGTGGCGATCGCCGAGGAGGCGCTGCAGCGCGCGCTCGACCTCGCGGACGCCGATTGCCCGGTGGACCTCTACCTCATGGTCGGCGTGGGCGCCGCGAACGCGGGCGAGCTCGTGGTGGGCGGGCGGGGCGTGGCGTTCATCTGCCTCGAGCATTTTACGGGGCGCGCGAACCCGCAGACGTACGGGATGGGGCTCGCACCCCATCTGTTGCCCCTCTGGATCGCGCACGAGGTGGCGCATGCGATCCGCTATACCTCGCCCACGAGCCGCGCCGAACTCCGCCGCCTCGTGGCCCTGGGTGGCGGCCGCTACGACTACTGGGAGACGGGGAGCCGGGCCACGCTGCGCGAGCTGCTCGTGAACGAGGGGTGCGCCGTGGCGGCGGCCCAGGCGGTCGCGCCGGGCTTCGAGCCCTGGGAGTACTTCGGCTACACGCGACGCCAGTACCGGCGCATCCGGGAGCTCGACGCGTTCCTGCGCCGGGTGGCCGCTCCCCTCCTCGACGAGACGGGGCTGGGCCTCCGGCTGCGCTTCCTCTCGGGAGGGCTCAGCCCGGCGGCCCGGCTCGTCGGGGGCAAGGTGCTGCCGGAGCGGTCGGGCTACTACCACGGTGTGCGGCTGGTCGAGAGCTATCTGGCCGAGCAGGGTCTGCCGTCCACGCTGCGCGCCAGCGCGCAGGAGTTCCGCCGGGCGGAGGAGCGCGCCCTGGGGATCCAGAGCGCGTGAGCCCGAAGCCCCAGGTCGAGCGCCGCCACAACCGGCCGCTGCGCGAGGTACTGGACGAATTGCTCCAGCACACGCGGGATATCGCGCGGCGCGCCAAGGAGATGACGCCCCAGGAGCTGGAATACTCGCAGCAACGGCTGGAGTGGCTCGCGGACGAGGTGTGGCGAGTAGCACTGGGCAGAGAGCCGGAGCCTTGACACCCGGCACCGCGGCGGGCAGGTTAGCACCCCATCGATACGGTTTCCGTACGAGCTACCCGCGTTCGCGGGACCGCGTGGTTCGCGGGTCTCCACACGCCACGCCGCTCCGACACCGCATTGGTAAACAGCCAGCAGTAGCTACCGTGTACCCCGTTCGGATCCGGAGGGAGTTATGGCAGCTGACTTCTTCATTGGCGAATCGTTGGTAGGTGAAGGAAACGAGATCGCCCACGTCGACCTAATCATCGGCTCGAAGGCGGGCCACGCGGGCCAGGCCTTCGTCAGCTCGCTGTCGAAGAACACCGACGGCTTCACCAGCCTGCTCGCCGTCGTGACCCCCAACCTGCCGGCGAAGCCGGACACCTTGCTGTTCAACAAGGTGACGATCAAGAACGCCACGCAGGCGGTGCAGATGTTCGGCCCGGCGCAGGCGGCGGTCGCCCGCGCGGTCGTGGACAGCGTGTCCTCCGGCGTGATCCCGCGGGACCGGGTGGACGACTACTGCATCCTGGTGGGCGTGTTCATCCACTGGCAGGCGAAGGACGACAAGAAGATTTACAAGTACAACTACCAAGCCACGAAAGAATCGATCGAGCGTGCCCTCAAGGGGCAGCCGCGCGTCGACGCCGTCATCAACGGCGCCAAGACCGCCACGCACCCGTTCGCGGGCGGCGCCGACAAGATGTAACGCCCCCGGCGTCAGTGGCGGCACGGTCGAGGGGCGGCGCTCCCGCCCCTCGACTGCTTTCGTCCCCGTTTGCCGGATCACCGCGGAGCGCAAGACCCGATGCGGAAGCTGCTGCTGCAACTCGACAGCTCACGGCTGCCGAGCGCGTTCGATCAGGTGGTGGCCTACGACGCGGGCGCGGACGAGATCATGAGCTACGGCGGCGTGACCGAGTCCGACGTCCGGGACCTCGTGTACGGCTGCCTCTTCACGCGCGGTCCGAAGGATCTCCAGAACACCGCCGTCTGGATCGGCGGCACCAACATGACGGCCGGCGAGCAGCTGCTCGCCATGGCGGTGGACGCGATGTTCGGGCCGCTCCGGGTATCGATCATGCTCGACTCGAACGGGTCGAACACCACCGCGGTGGCCGCCGTCGTCAAGATCGAGCAGACGCTCGGCAGCCTGACGGGCAAGAAAGTCGTGATCCTCGCAGGTACGGGCCCGGTCGGCCAGCGCGCCGCCGGCCTGCTCGCGAAGGATGGCGCCCGCGTGACGATCACGTCCCGCAAGCCCGAGCAGGGGGAGAAGGCGCGCCAGTTCATCAACGCCCGCTTCAGCGTCCAGGTGGAGAGCGCGACCCTGGCGGACCCGTCACAGCTGCCCCGGGCGGTGGACGGCGCTGCCGTGCTGCTCAACGCGGGGGCCGCCGGCATCCAGATAGCCCCGCGGGCCGCGTGGACAGGGGTGAAAACCCTCAAGATCGCGGTGGACTTGAACGCGGTCCCACCCCCGGGGATCGAAGGCGTGGACGTCAACGACGCGGGCGTCGTGAAGGACGGCGTCACGGTGTTCGGAGCGTTCGGCGTCGGGAACTTCAAGACCAAGCTCCACAAGGCCTGTATCGCGCGTCTCTTCACGCGCAACGATCTGGTCCTCGACGCGGAGGCGATCGCGGAGGTGGCGCGAGAGCTGGTCGCGCAGCAGTCCTGAGGGACCATGCCCCGTGTCATCGGGATCGATCCGGGGACGGTGAGCATCGATCTCTGCGGGCTGGAGGACGGCACGGTGTTTCTCGACCGCTCGTTCCCCACCGCCGCCGCGCTCTCCGACCCCGGCGCCTTTCTCGCCGTCCTCACGGATGCGGGCCCCACCGACTTGATCGCCGGCCCCTCCGGTTACGGGCTCCCCCTCACGCGCGCCCAGGAAGCCACCGAGGAGGACCTGCGGCTCGCCTTCCTCGCGGCCGAAGGGGAGGTGGGCGGGATCGGCGGCCTGCGCGCGCTGGTGCGGGCGCTCGCTCGGTCCGGGCTGCCGGTGGTGCTCACGCCCGGCGTCATCCATCTCACGAGCGTTCCCGAGCACCGCAAGATCAACCGCGTGGACATGGGAACGGCCGACAAAGTCTGTGTCGCGGCGCTCGCCATCGCCGCGCAGGCCGAGCGCTCCTCGCGCCCGCTCGACAAGGTGTCGCTGGTGCTGCTCGAGCTGGGCGGGGCGTTCACCGCGGCGATCGCGGTGGCAGGAGGTAAGATCGTGGACGGGGCGGGCGGATCGGCCGGGCCGCTCGGGTTCCGCGCGGCGGGCGCGCTGGACGGGGAAGTAGCCTACCTCGCGGGCGCCGTGCCCAAGGCGATGCTCTTCACGGGCGGCGCCGCCAGCGTCGCCGGCTGGGATGCCGCCGTCGCACCCGAGCGCCTCGCCCGGCCGGCCGCCCCGCGCGAGCACGTCGCCAAGGACGCCTTCGTCGAAAGCGCCGTCAAGTTCGCGACCGCGCTCGCGCTCTCCGTCCCCTCACCCCAGGAGTTCGTGCTCTCGGGACGACTCGCCCACGTCGAGGTGGTGCAGCATGCGATCCGTGAGCGGCTCGCTCCGTTCGCGCCCACCCACCTGCTCCAGGGCTTCGCGCGCGTGGCGAAAGAGGGCGCCCAGGGGGCGGCGCTCGTCGCGGACGGGCTCGCGGGCGGCCGGCACCGCCAGCTCGTCGAGACAATGGCCATCCGCGCGGCCCGCGGCACGGTGCTCGATCATCTCTACGTCGTGCCCCGCGACGCGGCCCGCCGGCGCCTGGGTCTCGGCTGATGCCGCGCGTGCTCATCGCCGGGGTCTCGACCCGCGGCTTCGCCGAGTCGGCTGCGCGGGCCGGGTACGACGTGGTCGCCGTGGACGGGTACGGCGACCTGGATCTCGTCGCCCGCGCGGCCGTGGTGCGCGTCGCCCGGGTGCGAGGGCGGTTCAGCACGCGGGCGGCGGTCGCCGCCGCCCGCGTGCTCGCGTGCGACGCCGTAGTGTACGGGGCGAGCTTCGAGAACCACCCTCGCACCGTGCGCGCCCTGGCCGGGCCGCGCCCGCTCTGGGGCAACGGCCCGGCGGCGCTGGCCCGGGCGCGCGATCCCCGGCGGCTCGCCCGGGTCGCCGCGGCGGCGGGGCTACCGGCGCCGCGGCTGCGCTTCTCGCGGCCCCCGGCGGACGCGGCGTGGCTCGTGAAGCCGCTCCGCTCGGGCGGCGGCGCCGGGGTCGTCCCGTGGCATCCCGGCGCCCGGCTGCCGCGCGGCTGCTACTTGCAACAACGCATCGTGGGCGTCACGGGATCGATCGTGTTCGCCGCCGACGGCCGGCGTGCCGTGCCGTTGGGCCTGTCGCGCATTCTCGCCGGTGAGCGCCGCTTCGGCGCCGACGGGTTCCGCTACTGCGGCAGCATTCTCGGCGCCGCGTGCGACTCCCAATTCCCGGATGACGCGCGGCTGCTCGAGCGGGCGGCGCGCCTGGCGCAGGCCGTCACGGCCGCCTGGGGACTGGTGGGGGTGAACGGCGTGGACTTCGTGGCGCGGCGCGGCGTCCCATTCGCCATCGAGGTGAATCCCCGCTATACCGCCGCCATGGAACTGGTCGAGCGCGCGTACGGGCTGTCCATCTTCGAGATCCACGCGCGCGCCTGCGCGGGCACGCTGCCCGCGTTCGACCTGACTGGGGCGCGGCGCGGCGCGCGGGAGGCGATAGGCAAGGCGATCCTGTACGCGCGCCGCCCCTCGGCTATGGGGGAAGCGCACGCCTGGCTCGCCGACCCCGACGTGCGCGACGTCTCGCCACCCGGGACCCGGCTCGCACCGCGCGATCCCGTGTGTACGATCTTCGCGCACGCACCGGACGCGGCCGCATGCCACGCCGCCCTCGTGCAGCGGGCGGTCGCGCGCTACCGGGACATCGAGCGGCGTGAGGCACGGATCGCATGACCCGAAGGACCGTGGAGCACGCGACCTGCCTCGGCTGCGGCTGCGCCTGCGACGACATCGCGGTCGTCGTGGACGGCGACCGCATCGCGGAAGCGCGGAACAGCTGCCCACTCGGGCGCGCCTGGTTCGCCGACGGGAGCGTGCCGCGAGAGACCCGCTCGAGCGGGAAGACGGTGGCGCCGGACGTCGCGCTCGCCGACGCAGCAAAGCTGCTCGGCCGCGCGGAGCGCCCCCTCGTCTACCTCGCGCCCGACATCTCCTGCGAGACGCAGCGCGCGGCCGTCGCCGTCGCCGACCGGCTGGGCGCGCTGCTCGACAGCCCCACGGCGGAGGTCGCGGCCGGCATCCTCGCCTCCCAGCGGCGCGGGCGCGCCGGAGCAACGTTGGGCGAGATCCGCCAGCGGGCCGACCTCGTGGTGTTCTGGGGAGTGGACCCGGCGGACCGCTACCCCCGCTATGCCAGCCGCTACGCGGTCGACCCCACCGGGCTCCAGGCGCCGGATGGCCGGCACAGCCGCCGCGTGGTCGCTGTGGACGTCGGGCCCTCGCGCGGCGCCGCCGACGCCGACGAACGCGTGGCGATTACCCCCGAGGACGAGGTCGATGCGCTGGCGTTCATGCGGGCCGTGGTGCTGGGCCGGGTGACCGGGGACGGCACGGTCGCCCGCGCTGCCACGGGGCTCGCCACCCAGATGATGCGCGCGCGCTACGTCGCCCTGGTGCACGACGCCGAGCCGTCGCCGCACGGCCTCCTCCACCACCCCGACCGCGCCGAGGCGCTGATCGCGCTCGCGCAGGCGCTGAACGGGCCGGCGCGCTGCGCGCTATCGTCGCTGCGCGCGGGCGGGAACCGGTCCGGCGCGGATGCCGTGGCGACCTGGCAAACGGGATTCCCGTTCGCCGTGGACTTCGCACCCGGCTATCCGTGCTACCGCCCACACGCGGGCGCCGCCGTCCTGCTCGGGCGGGGGGAGATCGACGTCGCTCTCCTCGTCGGCTCGCCCGCAGGTGTCCCCCCGGCCGTGGCGGCTGCGCTGGGGCAGGTCACGACCATCGCGATCGGCCCGCGGGTGAGCGCCGCCCCATTCCGCCCCAAGGTAGCGATCGACACGGGAGTCGCGGGGATCCACGAGGGCGGCATCGCGTTCCGCATGGACGACGTCCCGCTGCCGCTCCGGCCGGCGCTCTCAGGCCCCTCGGTCGCGGCGGACGTCGTCCGGGCCCTCGCGGCGCGCCTCACCAAGGGGCAGTCATGAGCAAGGCGCGGCTCCGGATCGCGGGGGGGGCCGTGTACGACCCGGCGAACGGGACGGAGGGCGCCGTCCGCGACGTGTGCATCGAGGACGGCCGCATCGTGGCCGAGCTGCCGCGCGAGGCGCCCAAGCTCGACGCCCGCGGCATGGTCGTCATGCCGGGCGGCGTGGACATCCATTCGCACATCGCCGGGTCGAGCGTCAACCACGGCCGGCGCCTGCTCCCGGAGGAGCACGCGGCGGACCCGGCGCCCGCGCCGCGGCTCGCGGATCCCGACGCGACGCCCCGCTCCGGCACGGGCGGCACGATCCCGAGCTCGTTCACGACGGGATACCGCTACGCGGGGCTCGGCTACACGACCGCGATGGAAGCGGCGGTCGCCCCGCTCGCCGCGCGCCACGCTCACTGCGAGCTCGACGACACGCCGATCATCGATGCCGGCCTGTTCGCGCTGCTCGGCAACGACGACTACCTGCTGCGTCAGATCGCGGCCGGCGAGGCCGCCCGCGCCCGCGACTACGCGGCCTGGGTGCTCTCCGCCGCGGGCGGGTACGCAATCAAGATCGTGAACCCGGGCGGGGTGGAGCGCTGGAAGGCGGGCGGCCGCAACGTCACGGGGCTCGACGATGCGGTGGGCACGGACGCCGTCACGCCGCGCCGTATCCTCGAGACGCTCGCCGACGCCGCGAACGCGCTCGAGCTGCCGCACCCGGTGCACATCCACTGCAACAACCTGGGACAGGCGGGCAACGCCGCCACGACGCTCGAGACGATGCGCGCGCTCGCGGGACGGCGCGCCCACTTCACCCACCTCCAGTTCCACAGCTACGGAGGCGAGCGCGGCAAGAGCTGGAAGTCGGCCGCGAAGGAGGTCATCGAGCACGTCAACGCGCATCCGGAGGTGAGCGCGGACGTGGGTCAGGTGATGTTCGGCCCGGCGACGACGCTCACGGCGGACGCGCCGGTCGAGTACCTGCTGCACGCGAGCTCGGGGAAGCGGTGGGTCAACGTGGACATCGAGCTCGAGACGGGGTGCGGCATCGTCCCCTACTCGTACAAGGAGCAGGCCGCGGTGGCGGCCCTGCAATGGGCGATCGGGCTCGAGCTGTTCCTGCTCGCGCAGGATCCTTGGCGCGTGGTGCTCTCGACCGACCACCCCAACGGCGGATCGTTTCTCTCCTACCCGGAGCTGATTCGCCTGCTGATGGACCGGGGCTATCGGGACGAGCGGCTGAAGCAGGTGAACCAGAAGCTCGTCGCCGGAAGCGCGCTCGCCGACGGGCTGGCGCGCGAATACACGCTCTCCGAGATCGCGATCGTCACGCGGGCGGGGCCCGCCCGGCTGCTCGGGCTGAGCGACAAAGGCCACCTGGGGGTGGGTGCCGACGCGGATGTGACGATCTATGCGAACGACCCCGACCGCGCCAAGATGTTCGCCACGCCGCGCCACGTGATTAAGGGTGGCGTGGTTGTAGTGGAGGAGGGACAGCTGCGACGCGCGCCGACGGGGCGGCGCCTGCGGGTGCAGCCCGGGTACGACCGGGCAGTGACGCGCGACCTGAAGCGGTGGTTCGACGGGCACGCCTGCGTGGCGTTCGAGAACTATCCCGCCGTGGAGCTCGGGGCATGATCATCAACGGCGTCACGATCGAGGACACCTTCGCCGAGGCGTTCACGATGCGCGTCGCCCGGATCGTCATCACCGGGAAGACCGCGCGGTGGGCCCGGGAAGCGGCGCTCAAGCTGACGGGGTTCGCCACTTCCGTCATCGGCTGCAAATGCGAAGCGGGGATCGAGCGCGAGCTCGCCGCACCGGAGACGCCCGACGGGCGCCCCGGGGTGAGCGTGCTGTTCCTCACGATGGACAAGGAGAGCCTCCCCCAGCAGCTGATCGTCCGCTTGGGGCAGACCGTCCTCACCTGCCCCACGACGGCCTGCTTCGACGGCCTCCAAGCGGCGCCCGACCGGCTCGCCGTCGGCAAGGCGCTGCGGGTGTTCGGCGACGGGTTCCAGGGAAGCAAGGTGATCGGCGGGCGGCGCTACTGGCGGGTGCCAGTCATGGAGGGGGAGTTCCTGATCGAGGAGACGTTCGGGATGCAAAAGGGCGTGGGCGGCGGCAACTTCCTGATCCTCGCCGAGCACGCCGACGCCGCGCTCGCCGCGGCCGAGGCGGCGGTGCTCGCGATGACCGACCGTCCGGGCGTCATCCTCCCGTTTCCGGGCGGCGTGGTGCGGAGCGGGAGCAAGGTGGGCTCCAAGCGCTACAAGAACATGCTCGCGACGACGAACGAGGCCTTCAGCCCGACGTTGCGCGCGATCGCGCCGTCGGCGCTGCCCCAGGGTGTGAACAGCGTGCTCGAGATCGTGCTCGATGGAACCGACGCCCCGTCCATCGAGGCGGCGATGCGGCTCGGCATTCGCGCGGCCTGCCTGGGCGGCGTCCGGTCGATCTCCGCCGGCAACTACGGTGGCAAGCTTGGCCCGCACCACTTCCCGCTCCGCAAGATCATGACCGCGAGTGCAGTCGCATGAGCGACGTCGTCACGCTCGCGCTGCGCACCGCGCCGGCGGGCGCGCTCGAGCTCGCGGCCGTGACGCCCGACCGCCTCGCTCAGCTCGCCCAGCGGGAGATCGCGGCGCTCCCGGTGCGCCACGGCGGGCGCGCCGCGGCGCTAGGCGACTTCTTCGTCGTCCAGGGAGAGCGCGCCGCCCGGGTGCGCCTGGAGGGGGACCTGCGGCTCGCCGAGGGGCTGGGGGCGGCGATGACGGGCGGGGAGCTCCTGGTCGAAGGTCACGCGGGCCGCGACGTGGGCGTCGCGATGGCCGGTGGCACGATCGAGGTCCGGGGCGACACCGGCGACAACGCGGGAGGTGCGCTCCCCGGGGCGGCGCGCGGCATGGTTGGGGGCGAGATCGTGATTCGCGGGAACGCGGGCGACGACGCCGGGGCCCGGATGCGTCGTGGGCTCGTTGTCGTGACCGGGAACGCGGGACAGGGGACGGGGCGCGGCATGATCGCGGGAACGGCGGTGGTGTTCGGAGAGACGGGGTCCGACGCCGGCCGCTGGACGAAGCGCGGCTCGATTGTCGCGTGCGGCCCGGTCGCCCGCCCGGCCACCTTCCGCTACGCCTGCACCTACCGGCCGCCGCACGTGCGGCTGCTGCTCCTCTATCTGCGGGAGCGGCGGGGGCTCGACGTCGCCGACCGCTGGATCACGGGGCGCTACGACCGCTATTGCGGCGACCTAGCCGAGCTCGGAAAGGGAGAAATGCTGCAATGGGCGGGGGAGTGAGCGGCGACGGTCTCGGGTTGAACGAGCGCGCCTGGCTGATCGCTGACCAGATGGTGGCGAACGCCGACGCGCTGCGGATCGGCGCGCGCACGCTCGCAAACGGGGCCCGCGTGATCGACGCGGGGATCGATCGCCCGGGCGGCTACGGCGCCGGCCTCGCGCTCGCCCGCATCTGCATGGGCGGGCTCGGCGCGGTGGAGTACGTGCCGGTCCCGATCGCGGGCGAGACCTGGCCGGGCGTGCACGTCTCGACCGACCATCCCGCGGTGAGCTGCATGGCCGCGCAGTACGCCGGGTGGGCGATCCAGGTTGAGAAGTATTTCGCGATGGGGTCGGGCCCGCTGCGCGCTCACGCGCGCGTGGAGAAGGAGCTGTTCCAGAAGCTCGGCTACGGCGAGCGCGCGCGCCGCGGGGTTCTGGTGCTCGAGACCCGGACGCCGCCCACGGAGGCGGTGGCGACGTGGGTCGGCCAGAAGGCGGGGCTGGATCCGTCGCAGCTCACGTTCGTCGTCGCCCCCACGGCGAGCCTCGCCGGCGGCGTGCAGATCGCGGCGCGGATCCTCGAGACGGGGCTGCACAAGATGGACACGCTCGGTTTCGATCTCCGGAAGATCGTGAGCGGCATCGGCACCGCGCCGCTGCCGCCCGTGGCCAAGAACGACCTGCGGGCGATCGGGCGCACCAACGACTGCATCCTCTACGGCGGCGCGGCGCGCTACACCGTCACCGCCGACGACGCCGAGCTCGCCGAGCTCGTGCCGAAAATCCCCGCCTCCGCCTCGAAGGACTATGGCACACCGTTCTACGACATCTTCAAGCGGTACGACGGCGACTTCTACAAGATCGATCCGCTGCTCTTCAGTCCCGCCGAGGTGTGGCTCACGAGCGCGGGGAGCGGCAAGACGTATCACGCCGGTCGCGCCAACCCCGAGGTGTTGCGGGCGTCGCTGGTGGAGAGCTGAGACGCCGCGCCCTCAAAACCCTCAACTAGAAGGAGCGATCTTCATGCACCGCGCATTACTCAGTCGCGCCGCCCTCGCCGCGCTCGCCGCACCAGCCCTCCTGGCCGCCTGCGCGCGGCCGCAGCCCGCCGCGCCCGGGGTGCAGTGGGCCGTCATCGTGCTGTACAACCAGCCGAAGGACACGGCCGCGTTCGAGAAATACTACGCCGAGAAGCACGTGCCGCTGTTCGCGGCCCACGCCCAGGAAATCGGGGTCACGCGCGCCGAGTTGATCAAGTTTGCCCCCGGCGCCGACGGCAAGTCGGCGGCGATCTACCGCGAAGCCGATCTCCGGTGGAGCTCGAAGGACGCAATGGAGAAGGGTCTGGCCACGCCGGGATTCAAGGCCGTCGCGGGGGACATCCCAGCGTTCGCCACGGGCGGGTTCACCGTGCTGATGGGGGTCAAGACCAACTGACCCCCGTGCGCATCGCGATCCTGGCGGCGCGGCAGGGCTGGCACACGGAGGAACTCTGCCGCGCCCTCGCCGAGCGGGGCCACGAGGGGCGGGTGCTGCCCTACGAGGCGCTGGTCGCGCGCCTGGGCGGAGCGCGCCCCGCTCTCTCGGCCGCCGGGGAAGATCTCGGCGGCTGCGCCGCCGTCCTGGCGCGCATCATCCCCGCCGGCTCGCTCGAGCAGGTGATCTTCCGGGTGGACGCGCTGCACGCGCTCGAGGAGCGTGGCATTCCGGTGATCAACTCGCCGCGCGCGATCGAGCGCACCGTGGACAAGCTCTGGACCAGCGCGCTGCTCGAGCGCGCGGGGCTCCCGGTACCGGAGACCGTGGTGTGCGAGCACCCGGACGCAGCGCTGGCCGCGTTCCGCGCGCTCGGCGACGTGATCGTGAAGCCGCTGTTCGGGTCGATGGGCCTCGGGATGGTGCGGGTGACGACCGAGGAGATGGCGTTCCGCGTGTTCCGCACGCTGGAGACGATCCGGGGCGTATATTATGTTCAGCGCGCGATCGATCACGCGGGGTGCGACGTCCGCGCCTTCGTGGTGGGCGACCGTGTCGTGGGCGCGATCGAGCGTCGCGCCGCGGGCTGGCGCACCAACATCGCGCGCGGCGGGCAGGCGCGCGCGATCACGCCCTCCGGCCCATGGGTCGAGCTGGCCCTGCGCGCGGCTCGGGCGGTCGGAGCGGACTACGCCGGCGTCGATCTCCTGCCCGCGCCGGACGGCACGGTCTACGTCGTCGAGGTGAACGGGATTCCGGGATGGCGCGGCCTGCAGCAAGCGACCTCAAGCGACGTCGCCGCGGCGATCGTCGAGCACTCGCTCGCCCGCGCAGCGGCGCGGTGAGCGGGGGAACGGCGGGGGCGAGGGCCGCGGCAGCCCAGGTGGCCGTGGCGGCTCAGCTCGCGTGCTTGCTCGAGGCGAGCGCCCCGAAGCCCGGGAACGTCCACCCCGGCGCCGCGTTCCACGACACCTCCTACCAGGACTTTCTCGCGAGCGCCGCCGCCATCGGGCCCGCCTTCGCCCGCGCAGGAGAGCAGCCGCTGGGTCGCACCATCCGCGAGGCGATCGAGGCGACGGCGCGGTGGGTGCCGCGCAACTCCAACCTGGGCATCGTGCTGCTGCTCTCGCCCTTGGCGCGCGCCGCGCTCGAGCGGGGGCGACGGTCGCTGCGTGATGCCCTCACAGCCGTGCTCGCCGCGACCACGGTCGACGACGCGGCCGACGCCTACGCCGCGATCCGGCTCGCCCGGCCGGGCGGGCTGGGCCACGCACCCGAGCAGGATGTGGCGCGCCCGCCCACCGTGACGCTGCGTGCCGCCATGGCGCTCGCCGCCCCTCGCGACGCGATCGCGCGCGAGTATGCCACCGACTTCGGCATCACCTTCGACGTCGGGGCGCCAGCGCTGCGGCGGGCGCTCGCGGACGGCTTGTCTTGGAGCGACGCGGTCGTGGAGACCTTCCTCACCCTCCTCGCCGCCAGCCCCGACACCCACATCGCGCGTAAGCTCGGGCCGGAGGCGGCGGCCGCGGTCACGCGGCGGGCGCAAGACGTGGCGCAGGCCGGCGGCGTGCGCAGCGCCGCCGGGCGCGAGGCGCTCCAGGCCTTCGACGCCGAGCTCCGCGACGGGCGCAATACCAAGAATCCGGGCGCCGCGGCGGACCTCACCGCCGCCGCGATCTTCATCGCACTGGCGGAGGGCCGCTGGAGCGCGGCAGGGAGACGGGGCGATGCCGGCGCGTAGCGAGTTCAAGGTGGCGGTGACGAAGGACAACCTCGTCTTCGCCTCCGCGCACTTCATCACATTCCCGGGCCACCGCTGCGAGACGCTGCACGGCCACAACTACCGCACGCGCGTCGTGATCGAAGGCGGCCTCGACGCCGAAGCCCATTACGTGTTCGACTTTTCGGCGCTGAAGGACCTGATGAAGCGGCTCACCGACGAGATCGATCACAAGGTGCTGTTGCCCACCCAGAACCCGAAGATCGCAGTGCGGGAGCAGGGCGACTCGCTGACGGTCGCCGTCGCGGGCAAGCCCAAATACGTCTTTCCGAAGATGGACTGCGCCCTGCTCCCCATCCCCAACACGACGGTGGAGATGCTCGCGCAGTACCTCGCGGGACGGGTGTGCAGGGAGCTCGCGGGCTCGGGCGCGGTGCACGTTCGGGCAGTCGAGGTCGAGGTCGAGGAGACCTTCGGGCAGTCGGCGACCTACCGCAAGTCGGTCACGTGAGCCCCGCGTTCGGGGTATGACGGCCGTGTTGGGGTGGGACGTGGGCGGCGTGAACACGAAGGTCGCCCGCGTCGTGCAGGGGACGGTTGCCGCCGCGCATGCCCAACCCTACGAGATCCAGCGCGACCCCACGGCGCTCGGCTCCCTGCTCGCCCGGCTCGCGGCCGAGCAGGGGGCGGCGATCGGCGCGGCCCACGCGGTCACGATGACGGCCGAGCTGTCGCAGATGTTTCGGACCAAGCGGGAGGGGGTGCGGTTCGTGCTCGACGCCGTGACGGACGCGTTCCCGGAGCCGGACGTGCGGGTGTACGCCGCCGACGGACGGTTCCTCAGCGTCGCCGCAGCGCGGGTCGAGCCGCTCGCCGTCGCCGCGGCGAACTGGGCGGCGACCGCGCACCTCGTGGCACAGTCCTTCTCCGAGGCCATCCTGATCGACACCGGCACCACGACCACGGACATCATCCCGATCGCGGGCGGCCGCGTGGCCGCGCGCGGCCGCACCGACCACGAGCGCCTGCGCGAGGGCGAGCTCGTGTACACGGGTGCGCTCCGCACGCCCGCGGAGGCCATCGCCCACACGGTCGTGCTCCACGGCGCGCCGATCGGCGTGTCCGCCGAAGGATTCGCGCTCGCGGGCGACGTGCACCTCTGGCTGGGAAATCTCGCACCGGAGGACTACACGGTGCCGACCCCCGACGGGCGACCCGCGACGCGGCAGTTCGCGGGCGAGCGGCTCGCCCGCGTCATCTGCGCGGACCGGGAGCTGCTGGACGAGGCCGCGATCGACGCGATCGCACGCTCGCTCGCCGACGCGCAGATCGGTCGGGTGAGCGCAGCGCTCGAACGCGTGGCCCGCCGTCACCCGGGCGCCGCGGGCGCCGTCGTGACGGGGCTTGGCGCCTTCATCGCGGCGGCGGCGGCTCGGCGCGCCGGGCTGCGCGTCACGGATCTCACGGAGCGCCTCGGCCCCGCGGCCCGACATGCCCCCGCAGCCGCGGTGGCGCTGCTGCTCGACGCCCAGCTCGCACCGCACCCGGCGCGCCCGTGACACCTCGGAAGCAGCGTGGCGCGGTCCACACCGTCGTGAAGATCGGGGGCGGGGTGCTCACCCGCACCAGCGTGTTCGACCGCGTGACCGCCGCGATCGGGGAGGCGGCCAGGGGCCGCCGACTCGTCATCGTGCCCGGGGGCGGGCCATTCGCCGACGCCGTGCGTCAGATGTTCAATCGCTTCGGGATCGGCGAGGAAGCCGCCCACTGGATGGCGATCCTCGGGATGGACCAGTACGCCCATGCGCTGGTGGCGCGGATCTCCGGCGCGGCGCTCGTGGAGGGGGAGACGGAGATCGCAGCCACCCTCGCCGCCGGACGCATCCCCGTGCTCGCGCCCTTTCGCTGGCTGAGAACCGCCGACCCGCTGCCCCACTCGTGGGACGTGACGAGCGACAGCATCGCCGCGTGGCTCACGGGCGCGCTCGGCGCCCGACGCCTCGTGCTCATCAAGCCGGCGAGCCGCCAGCCCGCGAGCCAGCTCGTCGATGCCCACTTCGTGCGCGCGCTGCCGGCGGGGGTCGAGCACCTCATCCTCACCGACGACGACCTGGCCCAGCTCGAGCTGACGCTACGCGAGGGCGGCCCGGAGGGGCGCGCTCCCGCGCGCCAGGGCTGAGAGAGCGGCGACGCGCGCCCGGGTCACCCGGCCCAGACGCCCGCCGACGCACGCCGCTCCCCGCACCCCGACGAGGTCGGCGCCGAGCGCCCGTACCAACGGCACGTCCCGGGCGGTGAGGCTCCCCGCCAGCGCCGCGAACAGCTCCGCCCGCTGCACGGCGGCCACCCAAGCACCCACGATCTCCGGGGACCAGAGCGCGAACAGCGCCGCGTCCTTGTAGGCGGTGTCGAGCAGGACGCCGGCCGCACCCGTCGCGGCCGCCACCTCGATCACAACCGGTGGCGCGGCGCTTCCGGCCCGGCTCCAGTCGGCGTACGCCACCAACACGACCCGCGTGCCCGGACGCGCGGCCGCCGCCCCGAGCGCGGCGACCGCCCGGGAGCGCACGTCCGCGGTCGTCTGGATGTCGCGGAAGCCCACCTTGACGTAGCTGGCGCCGAGCTGCGCCGCGACGCGGCTGCGCCGCGCGAGGATAGTCAAGCCGCCCGCGTCCCCGAGCGCGGCGCTGAACGGGCGGCCCGCTGCCGCGCCGATGGCGCGCAGGGTCGCCTCGGACACGGCGCCCAGCGCCCCGCGGCGGGGGTTCTTGGCGTCGATCACATCGGCGCCGCCCAGCCGCGCGGCACGCGCTTCACGCGCGTCGGCGACGCTCACGAGCAGCTGCATTGGCGCGTTGCTCCCCCCGGCGACCGCCGATAGGTTAGGCTTCCACAACCGAGATGTCAAAGCGACTGGCGGAGGGCGCGGTGACGACGGCCCAGCGGCGGGAACAACGGCTAGGGGAGGCCCCGACCCTCGCGGGCAAGGTCGTGCTCGTCACCGGCGCCTCGAGCGGCATCGGGCGCGCCATCGCGCTGGCTTGCGCGGAGGCGGGCGCCGATCTGGCGCTCACCTTCCGGGAAAACCGCACCGGGGCGGACGAGGCGGCGGGAAGCGTGCGCGCCGCGGGGCGCCGGGTCGAGGTCGTCCGCGCCGATGTGTCGCGGCAGGACGACCTCGATGCCCTGGCCGCAGGGGCGCGGCGGGCATTCGGGCGCATCGACGTCTGGATCAACAACGCCGGCGCCGACATCCTGACCGGCGAGGGGGCGCGGCTCAGCTGGACCGAGAAGCTCGACCGCCTCCTTGCCGTGGACCTGCGCGGCACGGTGCTCGCGTCGTGGACCGCCGTGGCGCTGATGCGCGAGCAGCCTGCGGGCGGCGTCATCCTCAATATGTCGTGGGACCACGTCCTCACGGGGGCGATGCGAGGCGAATACAGCGAGGTGTTCTGCGCGGTGAAGGGCGGCGTGTACAGCTTCAGCCGCGCGCTGGCGCAGTCGGCGGCGCCCCACGTTCGCGTGAACGTGCTGGGGCCGGGGTGGGTCGAGACCGCGTACGGCCGCGAACTCGACCAAGATGTCAAGCACCGCATCACCGAGTCCATCCCCCTTAAGCGGTGGGCGACGCCCCAGGACATCGCGCATGCCGCAGTCTACCTCGCCTCGGATGCGGCCGGATACGTCACCGGACAGATGCTCCTGATCAACGGCGGCGCCATCATGTAGCGCAGGGAAGGAGACCATGCCATGAACAAGAAGGATCCGACCTACTCCGAGGAGCAGATCCAAGAGAAGCTCAAGGCGTTCCCCGGATGGTGGTACGAGGACGGCTGGATCCGCCGCAACTACAAGACCGATGGCTGGCCGACCACGCTGATGCTGGTCACCGCCATCGGGTATCTCGCCGAGGCGGCGTACCATCATCCCGACCTCGCGGTCACCTGGGGACGTGTGATCGTGAAGCTGAAGAACCATGCAGCGGGAGGCGTTACCGACAAGGACTTCGAGCTGGCCCGCAAGATCGAGGAGGTCGTGCTGTGGCGGCCGGCGGCGGGCGGCGCGCTCGAAGGGACGCCCAACAAGTTCGTGCGCTCCGGCGATCCGCGGTGAGCGGCGGGCGACCCCCCGCGGGCGAGCCCCGACGGGTGCTGTTCGTCACCGGGAAGCTCGCCGAGCCGGCCCTCCGCCGCACCCTCGGCGAGATGGCGCCGCCGTTCGCCTACGACGTAGCCGTCATGCGCATCACGGTGGCGGCCCTCATGACGACGCCATGGATCGCCCGCTTCCTCGAGGTCCCACCCGACACCGACCTCGTGCTGATCCCCGGCCTGTGCGAGGGCGACCCCGCGGCCATCGCCGCGAAGGCGCGCACCCGCGTTGAAAAGGGGCCGAAGGATCTGCGCGAGATCCCGGACTACTTCGGCCACCAGGCGACGCCGCCGCCATCCGGAGGCTACGACATCGAGATCGTCGCCGAGGTGAACAACGCCCCCCGGTTGCCGCGGGAAGCCGTGCGGCAGGCGGCCCAGTATTACCGCGCCAGCGGCGCCGACGTCATCGACATCGGCTGTACGCCGGGGCTCGCGTATCCCGACCTCGGCGCCGTGGTGGGTGAGCTCGTGGCCGCCGGGATGCGCGTGAGTATCGACTCGTTCGACTCCGGGGAGATCCGCGCCGCCGTGGCGGCCGGGGCCGAGCTTGTGCTCAGCGTGAACGGCTCGAACCTCCACACCGCCGGCGAGCTCGCGGGCACGAAGGCTCGCGTGGTGGCGATCCCCGACTTCGGCACCGGGCTCGAGACCCTCGAGCCGACGGTCGCCGCCCTGGAGCGGTGGGGCGTGCCCTATCTCATCGACCCGATCATCGAGCCGATCGGCTTCGGCTTTATGGCTTCGCTCGAGCGCTTCGCGGAGACGCACCGCCGCTACCCCGCCGCCCCGCTGTTCATGGGCATCGGCAACATCACGGAGCTCACGGCCGCCGACACGACCGGGGTGAACGCGCTGCTCGTGGCCATCTGCGAGGAGGTCGGCGTGCGCGCCGTGCTCACGACCGAGGTGATCCCCTGGGCGCGGGGCGCCGTGCGGGAAATCGACATCGCCCGGCGGCTGATGCACCACGCCGTCACGCGCCAGGCGTTGCCCAAGGGCGTCGACGACCGGCTCGTGACCCTCAAGGATCCGAAGATCCTCGCCTACGGCGAAGCAGAGCTGCGCGCGCTACACCGGGCCGTGACCGATCCCAACTTCCGCATCTTCGCGGACGAGCAGGTGATCACCGTATTCAACAACGAGATCTTCGTTCGCGGCACGGACATCAACGACCTGTTCGCCCAGCTCGGAGTGGACGAGGCGACCCATGCGTTCTACCTCGGGCGCGAGCTGATGAAGGCGAAGATCGCGATCACGCTGGGAAAGACCTACCGTCAGGAAGGCCAGCTACAGTGGGGGTACCTCACGCCGCAGGAGGAGCCCTCCCGGCACGTCCTGCTCACCCAGCGCTCGCGCCGCCGCCGGGCTGGGCGGCCCCGGACGCCCCGCGGCGCCCCGCCCCCGGGCGCGTCGAGTTCGTGAGCGGGGCGCTCCCGCTAGTCGAGGAGCTGACCCCGCTCCCCGACCCGCTGGCGACCTGCCGGTGCTTCGCGGACCTGCCGTTCCTCCTGTTCCTGGACAGCGCGACGGACCCCGAGCACCTCGGGCGCCACTCCTTCCTCGCTGCGGACCCGGCGACCGTGGTGCGCAGCAAGAACATTCTGACCCAGCAGCGCTCCCCGGCCGGCGAGTGGATCCGCGTGGCGGGCGATCCGCTGACGCGGATGCGGACCCTGCTCGCGCCCCACCAGGTCGAGCCCGTCCCCGAGCTGCCACCCTTCCAGGGCGGAGCGGCCGGCTACATCGGCTACGACTGGGGCGCGATGCTCGAGCGGATCCCGCGCCCCCGTTACGACGACCTCGCCATCCCCGACGTCGTGCTCGGTCTCTACGATTGGGTGATCGCGTGGGACCACCAGGGGCAACGGGCGTGGGTGATCTCCACCGGGATTCCCGAGCAGGGGACGGCTCGTACGGAGCGGGCGGCGGAGCGACTGAAGTTCGTGAGAAAAAGACTGGCGGGTAGGCGGTCCCTAGAGGACTCCCTGACGGTCGCAGGCGGTGGGGCGGTTCGTGAGGGCGACACAGGCCGTCTAACCGCCTATCCGCCGAACCGCCTATCCGCTCCGTCCTACCCCCTCCCCGACGTGCCCGACGCCGAGCGGTTGGGGCTGCGCTCCAACTTCACGCGTGCGGCCTACCTCGACGCGGTCGCGCGCACCATCGAGTACGTCTACGCCGGCGACATCTTCCAGGCGAACCTGTCGCAGCGGCTCCAGGCGCCGCTGCGGGAGCCGCCGCTCGAGCTGTACGCGCGGCTGCGGCGCGTGAACCCCGCCCCCTTCGCGGCGTATCTCGACTTCGGAGACGTCGTGGTGGCGAGCTCGTCCCCGGAGCGGTTCCTGCGGGTGCACGACGGTCCGCTGGTCGAGGCGCGACCGATAAAAGGCACGCGCCCCCGCGGGATCAGCCCGGAGCACGACCTGCTGCTCGCGCTGTCGCTCGCCGAGAGCGACAAGGACCGCGCCGAGAACGTCATGATCGTCGACCTGCTGCGCAACGACCTCTCGCGCGTGTGCCGCCCGGGGAGCGTGCGCGTGCCCGAGCTGTTCGCGCTGGAGCACTACGCCACCGTGCACCATCTCGTCTCCACGGTCGTCGGTGAGCTCGCGCCGGAGCACGACCCTGCGGATCTCCTGCGCGCGGCGTTTCCCGGCGGCTCGATCACGGGAGCGCCCAAAGTGCGGGCCATGCAGATCATCGCCGAGCTCGAGCCGACCCAGCGCGCCGTGTACTGCGGCTCGATCGGCTATTGGAGCCTCAGTGGGACCCTCGACCTGAGCATCGTCATCCGCACTTGTCTCGCGCTCGGCCGCGACGTGTATTTTCAGGTCGGGGGCGGGATCGTGGCCGACTCCGATCCCGAGCAGGAATATCGGGAAACACTCGACAAGGCGGCCGGCGTGATCGCCGCGCTCGCCGGAGCCTCATGATCCTGCTCATCGACAACTACGACTCCTTCGTTTACAACCTCGCCCGCTACGTGCGCGAGCTGGGGGAAGAGCCCGTCGTACGCCGCCACGACGCCACCACGCCGGAGGAGATCGAGCTGCTCCGGCCCTCGCACATCATCATCTCGCCCGGACCGTGCACGCCGGGGGAAGCGGGCATCTCGACCGAGGTGGTGCGGCGCTTCGCCGCCACGACCCCGATCCTCGGCGTCTGCCTCGGCCACCAGTGCATCGGCGCGGCCTACGGCGCCGCGATCGTGCGGGCCGGGCGGCCGATGCACGGCAAGACATCCGCCATCCGGCACGACAACCGCGGCATCTTTGCCGGGCTCCCCAACCCGTTCCCGGCCGCCCGCTACCACTCACTCGTGATCGGCCGGGACTCGCTGCCGGCCGAGCTCCGCGTCACCGCCACGTCGGACGACGGCGAGATCATGGCGGTCGAGCACGCGCGGCACCGCGTCATCGGCCTGCAGTTTCATCCTGAATCGGTGCTCACCGAGCACGGCTACCGCCTGCTCGGCTGGTTCCTGCACGGTCCGGAGGCGCCGACCGACCCTAAAGGACTCCCTGACGGTCGCGCGCTGCCGCAGCACGCCGACGGGGGGGTGCGCATCCCGGACCCCGCCCCACTCGCCTTCCGCGCGTGATCATCGAGTCGATCCTCACGACGATGGACGCCGCGGGCACGGTGAACTTCGCTCCCATGGGGGTCGAGTGGGGCGAGGAGGAGATCGTCATCAAGCCGTTCCTCGAGACCGCCACGTTCAAGAACCTGAGGGCGACCAGGGCGGCCGTGGTGAATCTCACGGACGACGTCCTGCTGTTCGCGCGCGCCGCGATTTCGAGCCCACAGTTTCCCGCCACACCCGCGGCCGTGGTCCGCGGGGCCGTGCTCGAGGCCGCGTGCTCGTGGCGCGAGCTCGAGGTCCGCGCGATCGACGCCACGCCGCCGCGCTCGCGGGTCGTCACGGCCGTCGTGCACCGCGGCTTCCGGCGCGAGTTCCTCGGCTTCAACCGGGCGAAGCATGCCGTCATCGAAGCGGCGATCCTTGCGACGCGGACGCAGCTGCTGCCGCCGGACCAGATCCGCGACGAGTTTGCACGGCTCCAGGTCATCGTGGACAAGACGGCCGGCCCGCAGGAGCGGGACGCGATGGCGCTGCTCACGGAGTACGTGCGCGCCGCGCCGCGACCCCAGCCCGCCGCGTCATGAGCGTGCGGGGCCCGGTCTTCGTCGAGGCGCCGGCACGCCTCCACTTCGGCGTTCTCGACCTGCGCGGCGACCTGGGCCGCCGCTTCGGCGGTGTGGGCGCGGCGGTGCCGTCGCCGTCGCTCTTGCTCGAGGCCCGCCCCGCCCCGACGCTGTCGGCCGAAGGCCCCGACGCCGACCGCGCTCTCGAGTTCGCGCGCCGCTTCGCCGGGCATCACGGCCTCGCCGCGGCCGACGCGGCGGCGCACCTGGTCGTCCACCGCGGCATCCCCGCGCACTCGGGGCTCGGCTCCGGCACGCAACTCGCCCTCGCCGTGGCCCGCGCGCTCGCCGAGCTGCGGGGACTCCCTACAGAGGTGACGGCGTTGGCCCGCGCCGTGGGGCGGGGCCGCCGCTCCGCCATCGGGACGTGGACGTTCGCGCTCGGCGGCTTCGTGCTGGAGGGCGGCCGCAAAGGGGAGGACGGCGCCGTGGCGCCGTTGCTCGCCCGCCTGCCGCTCCCCGGGGCGTGGCGCTGCGTCGTGGTGGTGCCGCGCGGGAAGCCCGGGCTCACGGGGGAGGAGGAAGCGGCGGCGTTCGCCCGCCTGCCCGCGCCAGCCGCGCGCGATGTCGAGCGGGTCGCCCATCTCGTGCTGATGCAGCTGTTGCCCGCGATCGCGGAGGCGGATCTGCCGGCCTTCGGGGCGGCGCTCGCGGAGGTGCAGCGGGTCACGGGCGGGTGGTTCGCACCCGCCCAAGGGGGTGTGTTCGCTCCCGGTCCAACGGGTGAGATGGTCGAGCGGCTGCGGGGCTGGGGCGCGGCGGGCGTGGGGCAGAGTTCGTGGGGCCCGGCGGTGTACGGGATCACTGCGAGCTCGGAGGAGTCGCAGGCCATCGCCGCTCGCGCCCGCGCCGTGCTTGGCGCGGGGGGGGTGGTGTACGACGGTGGCTTCAGCGCGCACGGGGCACGCGTGACGCGCGGGGCGCCCCCCGTTTCACCCTGAAAAAGTGGGGCTTTTGACCCTGATTGACAGTGGGGCCAACCGGGGATATAACCTAACTCCCCGGTTGGAATCTGCATGGAGGATAGTCCGGTATGTGTCGGGCCTGTTGGGAACGTGGACCCCCGTGACGCGCGTAGGTGCTCGCACGCTTACAGGCAAGGTTGTGTGAAACACTTTCACACCATCCTCATCACTCAACATGAGGTCAGCTATGAACCGGTTTAAACTGCTATCCGGCATCGCGGCGAGCTTGGTGGTGCTCGCGGCGTCCGCCGTCGCCCAGAATCCGGGCGAGTGGACCATGACGGGTCGGACTCCCGACCTGCAGCGGTTCAGTCCGCTCACTCAGATTACCAAGGCGAATGTGAAGGGCCTCAAGGCCTCGTGGACGTTCTCGACCGGCGTCCTCAACGGCCACGAGGGCAATCCGCTGGTGATCAACAACGTGATGTACGTGCACAGCGCGTTCCCGAACATCGTGTTCGCCCTCGATCTCACCAAGCCGGGCGCGCCGATGATCTGGAAGCACGTCCCGGCCCAGCCGGCCGAGGCGAAGCCGATCGCGTGCTGCGATCTGGTGAACCGCGGCCTCGCCTACCATCCGAGCGGCAAGCTGTTCATCGAGCTGCTCGCGGGCGACCTGCTGGCGCTGGATGCGAAGACGGGCAAGCAGCTGTGGCGCGTTCCGCACGCCGATTACAAGACCGGCTCGACCATGACCAATGCGCCGATCGTGATCAAGGACATCGTGATCGCGGGGATCTCGGGCGGTGAGTTCGGGGTCCGCGGCCGGGTGAGTGCGTTCGACGTGAACAGCGGCCAGAAGCGGTGGACGATGTACAGCACGGGGCCCGACGCAGAGGTCGGGATTGAAGGGGACGCCAACGCCAACTACGCGTCGCACCGGGGGAAGGACCTCGGCGTCAGCACGTGGACGGGCGACGAGTGGACGCGCGGCGGCGGGACCACCTGGGGCTGGTATTCCTACGACCCCGAGCTGAACCTGTTCTACTACAGCAGCGGCAACCCGGGCAGCTGGAATCCTGATCAGCGGCCGGGCGACAACAAGTGGTCGATGACCATCTGGGCCCGCAATCCGGAAACGGGGAAGGTGAAGTGGGCGTACCAGATGACGCCGCACGACGAGTGGGACTACGACGGCGTGAACGAGAACGTGCTCGTCGATCTCACCATCGGTGGCAAGCCGGTGAAGGCGCTGGTGCACTTCGACCGCAACGGCTTCGGCTACACGGTCGACCGGACGAACGGCAAGGTGCTCGTGGCCGAGCCCTTCGGCCCGGTGAACTGGGCCTCGAAGATCGATCTGGCGACGGGCGTCCCGGTGCGCAACCCGCAGTACGGCACCACCTCGAAGAAGAACACCGAGGGCATCTGTCCCGCCGCGATCGGCTTCAAGGATCAGCAGCCGTCGGCTTACTCGCCGCAGACCAAGCTCTTCTACGTTCCCGTGAACAACATCTGCATGGACTACGAGGGCGTGGAAGTGAAGTACTCCGCCGGTCAACCGTACGTCGGCGCGATCGTGCGCATGTTCCCCGGCCCGGGCGGTAACCGCGGCCGCTTCATCGCGTGGGATCCGACGACCGGCAAGATCAAGTGGGAGATCAAGGAGAACCTGGCTGCCTACGGCGGCGCGCTGGCGACCGCCGGCGGCGTGGTCTTCTACGGCACGATGGAAGGCTGGTTGAAGGCCGTAGACCCGAACACCGGCACGGAGCTGTGGCGGTTCAAGTGCCCGTCGGGCATCATCGGCAACCCCATGACCTACCTCGGGCCGGATGGCAAGCAGTACGTCGCCGTGCTCTCGGGGATCGGCGGATGGGCCGGAGCCGGCGTGGCGCTCGGGATCGGACCCGAAGATCCGACGGCTGCGCTGGGCGCGATTGGCGCCTTCGGCGACTACATCAACCAGAGCAACGCGGGCGGCACACTGCTCGTGTTCTCGCTGTAAGGCCGAGGTCGTAGACTCCCACAGGTTTCCGCTGTGGGCAGGGCACCCGGTGCCGGAGCGAAACGGGCTCCGGCACCGGGTGTAGTATTGAGCTAGCTCTTCACAACTACACGACGGGAGATCGATGCGCCGCACACCGATGAAGCTGGCGGGGGCAGCCGGCCTCGCTGCGCTCGTGGCCCTCACCCTGGGCAGCGGGCCGAGACGGGGAGACACCGATCTGCGAGTCTGCGCCGACCCGTACAACCTCCCCTTTTCTAACGACCGCGGGGAGGGCTTCGAGAACAAGATCGCGCAGCTCGTCGCGAGCGACCTGAACGCCGCGGTGATCAACTATTGGTGGCCCGAGCGGCGCGGCTTCCTGCGGAACACCATCCTCGGCGGCTTCTGCGACGTCCTCATCAACGTGCCCGTCGGTTTCGATCCCGTCGCGACCACCAAGCCGTACTACCGCTCGACGTATTACCTCGTGTACCGCGCCGACCGCGGGCTGACCCTCCGCTCGCTCGATGACACGCTGCTCAAGCACCTCAAGATCGGCGTCAACATGATCGGCTACGACTACACGCAAACGCCGCCCGCGCACGCGCTGAGCGCCCGCGGCATCCTCGGCCTGGTGGGCTTCGGGAACTTCCTGAATGCGGACCCGCACGCCGACCACCCGCAAGACATCATCGAGGCCGTCGCGAAGGACTCGATCAACGTCGCGGTCGTGTGGGGTCCCAAGGCGGGCTACTGGGTGAAGCGTCAGTCCGTGGCGCTGACGCTGGTCCCGCTCCCCGATTCGGACGTCGTCTCGGGCTTGCCGTTCGCGTTCAGCATGGCGATGGGCGTGCGCCACCGCGACAAGGAGCTCAAGGCGCAGCTCGACTCCGTCATCGACCGGCGGCGCAGCGACATCCTCGGCATCCTGCGGGACTACAACGTGCCGATGCTGGAGCTGCACAGCGCTGCGCCGCATGCCGTGCCCGCCCCAGCGGCGCGGGACAGCCTTCTCGTGTCGGACTCCATCTACCAAGGATGGAAGTGGTGGCACGTGTACTGCTTCCGGTGCCACGGCGAGGACGCGATGAATCCCATCCTCCCGACCGCGCCGGACCTGCGCTGGGTCTTGAGTGCCGCGGGCCAGGCCTTCCCACGCGACTCGTTCGAATACACGGCGTGGAACGGCCGCCCCGAAAAGGGGATGCCGGCGTGGAAGGTGCTGCTGGACACGTCCGCCATCAAGGAGATCTATCTCTACGCGAAGGCGCGCAGTGACGGCTGGCTCAAGCCCGGGCGGCCCCACCGCGAGTCGGACCTCAAGAAGAGCCAGTGACACGCGGCGCGGGGGATGTCGCCTTGGCCCTGGCGGCCCTGAGCGCCCTCGCACCGGCACCGGGACCGGCCCAGGACGGGGCGGCACGCACCTCCGTCGCAGTCGTCGAGTTCGTCACGGTCGACGCAAGCGCCTACCCCAATGCGGACAGCGTGCGCGTGGCGCTGGGCTCGAGCGGCCACACGCCCGAGGGCTGGCTCGCCGCCGACCTCACGGCGATGGGGCGTTACGTCCCCACCGCGGAGCCCCGGGTCGCGGCCGCGCTCACCGCCCGCGGGCTCACGCCCCGCGACTGTAGCGACCTCACGTGCGCCGTGACCCTGGGCCGCGCCCTGGGCGTGGACCGGGTCGTGACGGGGCGCATCAGCCGGCTCTCCAACCTGATCTGGTTGCTGTACGGGGCGATGGTGGACGTGGCGACAGGCCGGGTGCGCTATCGCGACGAGTTTGAGATCAAGGGCGACATCGTCGACCTGCTGCCGAAGGCGACGCTCGCCATGGCGCGGCGGCTCGCGACTGCCGACTCGCCGTCTGCCGACCCTCCCCGCCCCACCGCGCCCCCGGCGCAGGTGCCCCAGGGCGAGCGGCTCACCCGCGATCAGGTGCTCGCGGCCCTCGCCGCCGCCACGCCGCAGCACCCCGTGGACCTGACGGGCAAGGACCTCTCCGGGCTCGATCTGGCCGGGGTGGACTTCAAGCGCGCAAACCTGTCCCGCTGCCGCTGCGTGGGCACCAACTTCTCCAAGGCTCAGATGTTCTCGGTGACGCTGTCGGACGCCGTGGCGAGCCAGGCGGTCTTCGCCGGGACGACCCTCGACGTCGCCGTCATGTACCGCGTCGACTTGCGCCACGCCGACCTGCGCGACGCCAGTTTGTTCGCGACCATCCTGATGGGCGCCGACCTCTCGGACGCCGACCTCACCGGGGCCCGCGTCATCGCCGTCATGACCAACGCCAAGCTCGTGCGCACCACCCTGGCGCACGCCAATCTGGGCGCCGATCCGGGGAACCAGTCGATGGGGGTGATGCGCACCGACGTGACGAGCGCCGACCTCTCCGGTGCCGACCTCACGGCCGCGAACCTGCGCAAGGTCAATTTCACGCGTGCCAATTTGACCGGCGCAGACCTCACCGACTCGGACGTCACCGGGGCGGACCTCACGGGGGCCATCTTGCGTACTATCCGGGGCCAGGACCGCATCCGGGGGCTCGACAAGGCCCTCAATCGAGACCAGGCGATCTTCAACGACTGACATCGCATCGAGGAGGTTGGTGATGGCCGCACGCGCTTCCAGCGTCGTGGCGCTCGCGCTGTGCGCGACTGCCGCCCCGGCGCAGCGACCCGGGCCGCAGTTGTACGTCAGCAACGAAATCGCGAACACGATCAGTGTGATCGCGCCCGCGACCGGCTCGGTGGTGGGGACCATCGCGGTGGGCAAGCGGCCGCGGGGGATGGCACTGAGCCCCGACGGGCATACCGTGTACGTCGCGCTCGGTCAGGACGACGCGATCGGCGTGATCGACGTGGCCAAAGCCACGATGACGCGGACGCTCCCGGCGGGGCGGGATCCCGAGCTCGTGGTGGTGAGCCCCGACGGTCGCACGCTGTTCGTCTCGAACGAGGAGATCGCCCACGCGTCCGCGATCGACGTCGCGACGGGACAGATGCGGTTTGCCACGCCGGTGGGAGTCGAGCCCGAGGGGATCGGGATCACGCGCGACGGCAAGAAGGTCTACGTCACCGCCGAGACGAGCAACAACGTCTCGGTCCTCGACGCCGCGACCGGCCGCGAGTTGCGCACGATCCACGTCGGCGACAATCCCCGCACGGTCGCCTTCACCCCGGACGGCCGCCAGGCGTGGGTGACGGCGGAAGCGGGCGGCAACGTCACGATCATCGACGTCGCCACGGACAGCGTACTCGGGCAGTTCCCGATCCGGGACCGGAAGACGAAGCCGGTGCGCGTCGCCTTCACCCTGGACGGCCGGCTGGCCTACGTCACGGAGGGTGCGGCCGCCAGTGTCAGCGTCATCGACGTGGCCACACGCACCGTGATCGACACGATCGTCGTGGGGCGGCGGCCGTGGGGCATCGCGCTCACGCCTGACGGCAGCCGGCTCTACACGGCCGACGGACGGTCTAACACCGTTTCGGTGATCGACACCAAGACCCGGAAGGTGGTCGCGGCCATCCCCGTGGGTGACCGGCCCAACGACCTGCTCTACATTCCGTGAGCGGGCCCGCTCAGCCGAGCGGCAGGCGCGCGAGCAGCGATCCGGGCCGGCGCAGACGCAGCCAGCCGTCCACCCCCCAGTAGCGTCCCGCCCGCGCGGCGAGGATGACCACCAGGCTCACGACGAGCATGTAGTGGAAGCCCTGTTGCGCAGAGCCCTGCCACTGCACCGCCAGCCCGTAGTTGACGACGAGCAACAGCCCGATGCCCGCCGCCAGCGTCGTGAGCAGGCCCGCTGTGAGGCCGAGACCCACGGCGACTTCGCCGAACGCCGTGAGCTGAGCGAACAGCTGACTGTGCGGGATCACCGTGTTCTGCAGGAAGTCCCGGAAGAAGCCGACCGGATTGCCTTCGCCGTATTTCCCGACGAGGATCGGCATCACGTGGAGCCAGCGCTCGGACGCAGTGGGCAACGGCAGGAACCCCCACAGCAGGGTCACGCTCAGCTTCGTGACGAGCGCCTTCAGGAACCACAGGCCGACGGCGATCCGGAGGACCGCGAGCCAGCGCTCGGGCGAACGCATGGTCGGCACCGCCTGGGGCTGGGCATCCATCGACTGAGGTCCTCCTCGGTGTGGCGCGTTGGCACACTACCTACGGCCGCAGCGCGGCCCGCGTTGGGCTGGAAATAGACCGCCTCCCCGCCTCCGTAGCTACCCCGGCGCGCGGCACCGAGTCGCGCGGCTCACTTCCCCACGCAGAAGGTCCTGAATACGCGGTCCAGCACGTCGTCCGGCGTCACGACGCCGATCAAGTCGTCGAGGGCGCCCACTGCCGCGCGCAGGTGCGTGGCCGCAGCCGCCGCGTCCACCCCGCCCTCCCGCGCCCCCCAGAACGCCTCGAGCTCCCCGAGCGCTCGCTCCAGCGCCACCCGATGCCGCGCGCGCGTCACGACCGGCTCCACGTCGCCCAGCTCGAGCAGCCGCCCGAACGCCACCTCCGCAAGCCGGCTCTTCAGGAGGTCGAGTCCTTCCCCCGTCACCGCCGACACTCCCAGGCGGTCGGGCGCGCGAGCGCTCCCGGCAAGATCGACCTTGGTCTCGACGATCACGACGGGCCCGCTACACTGAGCCAGGAACTGAGCTCGCGCCGCATCGTCCCCCGCCCCACGCCCCACGTCCCCCGTTTCTTCACAGAACAAGATCAGGTCGGCGGCGGCCAAGTACTTCCGGCTCACTTCGATCCCCAGCCGCTCGACCCGATCCACGCTCGCACGCAGGCCCGCCGTGTCCACGAGCCGGAACGGAAATCCCTCGATCACGGCGCCGGCTTCGATGGCGTCGCGGGTCGTGCCCGGAACGTCCGTGACGATCGCCCGCTCGCGGCCCAGGAGCGCGTTGAAGAGCGACGACTTCCCCGCATTGGGGCGACCCGCGATGACGAGCAGCGCCCCCTCCCGCAACCGCTCGCCCTCGGCGGCGGTCCGCAGCAACACGGCGAGCCGGTCGCGCACGGCGCGCCACGCGCCGGCCACGCGCTCCGGCCTCACCGGGCCTTCGTCCTCTTCCGGGAAGTCGATATCGTAGGCGATCAGCGCCTCGAGCTCGAGGATCTCGACGCGCAGCGCCTCCAGCCGCTGCGAGAGCCCGCGATCGAGCTGCTGGAGCGCGCGGCGCCGCTGTGCCGGGGAGCCGGCGTCGATCAGATCGCCCGTCGCTTCGGCCTGTAGCAAGTCCAGCTTGCCGTTCAGGAGGGCGCGGCGCGTGAACTCGCCGGGCTGGGCGGGGCGCGCGCCCGCCACGACGAGGGCGGCCACGCACGCGCCGGGAACGAGCAACCCCCCGTGCGTCGTGACCTCGACCAGGTCCTCGCCCGTGAACGAGCGCGGCCCGGGAAAGCACGCCGCCAGGACCTCATCGAGCGGCTCGCCGCTCGCGGGGTGGACGAGCCGCGCTCGCCGCGCCGTGCGGGGCGGCTCGGCGAGGAAGGGGCGGAGACAGCGGGCCGCGACCTCGAAGGCTCCCGTGCCGGAAAGGCGGAGCAGCGCCAGCGCGGAACGGCCGGGCGGCGTGGCCAGGGCCACGATGGGGTCGGACAGCACGGTCCCGGTTACGTCGGAGGCTTGCCCTGCTGCCGCAGCCGCCGCCGCGCGATCAGATACTGCTGCGGAATGCTGAAGACGTTCTGCACGGCGTAGTACAGGTTCAGGCCGGAGGCGAAGCGAAACAGCACCAGCGTCATCACGAGCGGCATCGTGTACGCCATCATCCGCGCTTGCGGGTTGGGCGGCACGCCGAGCTGGCCGACCTTGGAGAGCACGAACATCGACAGGCCCATCAGCACGGGAATGATGTAATACGGGTCGTGGCGCGACAGGTCGGGGAGCCACAGGAACGGCACGCCCCGGAATTCGATGGTGTTCGCGAACACAAAGAACAGCGCGAACAACACCGGCATGGGCAGGAGCATCGGCAGGCACCCGCCGAACGGGTTCACTTGATGCTCCTTGTAGATGCGCAGCATCTCTCGCTGCAGCTTCTCCGGCTCGTTCTTGAAACGGTCCTGTGTCTCCTTGATGAGCGGCGCAACCGCCTGCATCCGAATGCTCGACTCCATCGCCTTCTGGTTCAGCGGCCACAGGAGCAGGCGCACGAGCACGCCGAAGATCACGAGCACCCATCCGTAGGGCAGGTTCAGGCGCTCGTGCATCCACAAGAGAACGTTGACGACGAGGATCGACACCGGGTGGATGGCCGGGCGTAGGATGCCGCCGTACGGGTTCGCATCATCGAAGTCGTGGCCGAGGCGCGCCAACCGCCGATGCTCGAGCGGGCCCGCATACAGCTCGTAGCGGAAATCACCCGCTGGTGGGACCGGCAACGTGACGCGCAACGCCGCGCGAGCGGAGGGCCCGCCGTTGCGCGGGCCCCCGACCACTACGCCGCCACCGAACCGCGGCTGGTGCTCCTCCACGGCGAGGGCCGCGAGCAGAAAGTACTTCGACTTCACGCCGGCCCACTCGAACGGCCCGTCCAACACCTTCACTTCGCCCGGCTTCACCGACCCGAACGAGGTGCTCTGCGTCTGTGTCGCTTTGGTCACGACGGCGTAGTGTCGTCGGTCGTCCACCGTGTCCGCTTCTACGGACCGCAAGCCGTCGCCCAGGCTCACGACGAGCACCGCTCCCGCGGGACCCAGGCCCGTGACGTGACCCCGCACCGCGAAGCGATAGTCGTCGGGCCGGAAGGTGTAGCGCACCTCGACGCGGGCAGCACCCCGCTGCGCGGCGAGCGTCAACGTCGCGCTGTCGCCCGCGGCGCGTACCTCGCGCTCGCTCGGGGTGAAGCTCCAATCCGCGAGCGCCACCGTGTCCGCGCCGAGCACGAGCCACTGGGTGAGCAGGGGCCGGTCAGCCGGCACGAGTTGTACGGGCCGCCCCGAGTCCCCGGGCGCAAATGACTTGTATTCAAGGAGTTGGGCCTCGACGAGCCGCCCACCCAGGGTACTGAAACCAAACCGATATTGCGGACTCGTGACCCACACGGTTTCGGCGGCGGACGGTCGGACAGTGGGAATGACGGACGGTGGTGTCGGCACGGCGGTCGGCCCGGGTGCGCTGGGGCGGGCGGCCGCGACGGTGTCCGGCCGTCCCACCGTCCGACCGACCGACCGCTTCTTCGGGGGAAACAGAATGCTCGGCAGCACCGCCACGATGAGCATCAGCACGATGGCCAGGATGACGCGTCGTTCCACGGTTGGGATCCTAGGGCACCGGGTCGTAGCCGCCCGGGTGCAGCGGGTGGCAGCGCAGGATGCGCTTCACGCCGAGCCAACTTCCTCGGAGCGCCCCGTGGCGCTCGACCGCCTCGAGCGTGTACTGCGAGCAGCTGGGCGTGAAACGACACTGCGTGAACACCAGATGCGACAGCGTCATCTGGTAGGCGCGGATCAGTCCCATCGCCGCGCGACGCGGCCAGCGACGCCAATTCATGTGACGCGGCTCACGCAGGCCGTCAATTCGGCGCGCAGGTCTGCAAAGGAGGCGGCGTACGCGGAGCGTTTCGCTCGCACCACGAGATCAACGGAGGGCAGCTTGCCAAGGAGCTCGCGCCGGAGAATCTCTCGCAGGCGTCGGCGCACCCGATTGCGGGCCACGGCGGTGTGCTGAAAGCGGGGGACGATGACTCCGGTGCGCGGGTGACCCGCGTGGTTGGGGCGCCAGGCGATGTCGGTGTGCATGCTGTGGAGGCGCCGCCCTTCGTCCCAGCAGGCGGCGAGATCCGAGCCGCGGGCGAGGCGCACGCGGCGCGGGAACCGTTCGCCCGTTAGCGGCTCCTGTGCTTCGAGGGGAGGCGCACGGCGAGGCGCTTGCGCCCCTTCTTGCGCCGACGCGAGAGCACGGCGCGGCCCCACACGGTCTTCATGCGCGCTCGGAAACCATGCTTCTTAATGCGCCGCGTGTTGCGCGGACGATACGTCGGACCCATGGAGACCTCTCGTGAGGCCGGGAAACGTACACGCTTGCGGCGGGACGGGTCAAGGTTGACTTTTCCACATGCGGGGCGTAGTTTCGGGCCGCCCTTCTGGACGTCCCACCTTTGTCATTCGTCGATGGAGCAGTCTACTAAAGAAGCCTGGAAGCGCCTGCTCGACGAGGCGCGACGCGAACTTCCCGACGCGACGGTGCGGACCTGGCTCGAACCGGCCGTGCCGATCGCACTCGACGACGGCCGGCTGATCGTAGGGGCACCGGACCAGTTCGCGGTGGAGTGGAACGAGACGAAGCACGGGGACGTGCTGGCGCGCGCCGCCGAGCGCGTGTTCGGCCGTCCCACCGCAGTTGTGTTCCGCGTACAGGAAGACCGCCAGCAGCGCCCACAGATGGACTTCTTCGTGGCGCCGCGGGTCGAGGCGGGAGCGGACAAGTCCGCGATCGCGACGACCCCTCTCAACGAGCGCTACACCTTCCAGACGTTCGTCATCGGCAAGTCGAACGAGCTCGCCGCCGCCGCGGCGCACGCGGTGGCGGAGGCGCCGGGCAAGACCTACAACCCGCTGTTCATCTACGGCGCCACCGGCCTCGGTAAGACGCACTTGATGCAGGCGATCGCTCACGCGGTGCTGAAGCGGAACCCGAGCACGCGGTTGCAGTACTTCGGGGCCGAGCAGTTCATCAACGAGGTCATCGAATCGATCCACGCGCGTACGATGTCGGAATTCCGGCGGCGCTACCGCAACGACGTCGATCTCTTCCTGGTGGACGACGTGCATTTCCTGGAAGGCAAGGAGATGACCCAGGAGGAGTTCTTCCACACCTTCAACGCGCTGTTCGAGGCCCACAAGCAGATCGTGCTCACGTCGGACCGGCCGCCCAAGGAGATCCCCGGGCTCGAGGATCGCCTCATCTCCCGTTTCGAGTGGGGCATGGTCGCCGACATCGGGCATCCGGATCTCGAGCACCGGATCGCCATCCTGCGCAAGAAAGCCGAGCAGGATCACCTCGAGCTCACGATCCCCGACGACGTGCTGCGGTTCATCGCCGAGCACGTGCGGTCGAGCGTGCGCGAGCTGGAGGGCTGCATCATCAAGCTGCTGCTCTTCGCCTCGCTCAAGAACCGCGAGGTGACGATCGAGCTCGCGCGCGAGGCGCTCTCCGACAAGATCCGCCAGGGAGAAGAAGGCGCGAGCTACGTCGGCCATCCGACGCCGAGCATCGACCGCGTGCAGGAGGTCGTCGCGCGGCGGTGGGGAGTCACCCCCGAGGGGCTGCGCTCCAAGGCCCGCACCAAGACCCTCACCGTCCCGCGCCAGGTGGCGATGTACCTCGCCCGCGACATGCTGGGGATGCAGCTCGTGGAGATCGGGCAGGCGTTCGGCGGGCGGGATCACTCCACCGTGATTCACTCGGTCGACAAGGTCGAGCGGCAAATGATCCGGGACCGGACGTTCAAGGAGCGCGTCGAGATGGCGCGCCAGGAGTTGTCCGCATTGTAGCCCACATGCGGATTGGAAATGTGGGCGGCGTGTTGGGTGTAGGGCGCCGGCGTGGAAACGGCGCACTCTTTCCCCATGCCCCACGTCCTACTCACATGAACTGGCGGTGGCAGCGGACCGCGCGGCCTGGAGTTGCGGCCCTCACCCACATATCCCCGCCCTCTACTACTACTACTAGTCTTATCAAGTAGTATAGAGGTAGCTTCTCTTACCCACACCTGAAGAGGCGGGCCGGCCGCATGAAGTTCACGATCACCCGGGAGCAGCTGCAGGAGGGCTTGCTGGCGGTGGCGGCAGCGATCCCCGCCAAGACGACGCTGCCGGTCTTGGCCAACGTGCTGGTCGAGGCCGCGAAGCCCGGCCTGCGGCTCTCCGGCACCGACCTGGATATTGCCGTGAGCACGACCGTGCCGGCTGAGGTGGACACGGAAGGAGCTGTGACGCTGCCCGCCAAGAAGCTGGTGGACATCGTGCGAGAGCTCCCGGGCGGTCCGGTCCGCGTCACGGCGGCGGGCGAAGCGCGGGTCTCGCTCGAATGTGGGCGCGCGAAGTTCAAGCTGCTGGGCCTACCCCGCGAGGAGTTCCCCTCGTTCCCCGCCGTCAAGTTCGACGGAGCCTGGAAGGCGGCCGCGGGCGTCGTGCACAAGCTCGTGGGACACGTGACGTTCGCCGCATCCACGGAGGAGAGTCGGCCGATCCTGAACGGCGTGCTGTGGGAGCTGCGGGCCGATCGCATGCGCATGGTCGCGACGAACGGCCACCGGCTCGCCAAGATGGACGTGCCGGCTAAGGGCGGCTCGACCGCCGACCTGATCGTGCCGCCCAAGGCGCTCGAGCAGGTGCGCCGCCTGTATCCCGCCGACGCCGAGATCGAGATCGCGAAGAGCGACAACCACATCGGCTTCCGGGCGGGTGGCACGCTGGTATTCTCGCGCCTGATCGAAGGACCGTATCCGAATTACGAGCAGGTGATCCCGCGCGAGAACGACAAGGCGGCCACGGTGGACAAGGCTGCGATGACCGGGGCGCTGCGCCGTATGAGCGTGGTCGCGAGCGACCAGACGCACAGGATCCGGCTCGCCTTCGCCGGCGGTACCGTGAAGTTCTCAGTGCAAACGCCCGACCTGGGGGAGGCCCAGGACGAGCTCCCCGTCACCTATGAGGGCGAGCCGCTGGAGATCGGGTTCAACGCCATGTACCTGCTCGAGATCCTCAAGTACATGCCGACCGACGAGGTTCGCCTCACCTTCAAGGCCCCCGAGCGCGCGGCCACCGTCGAGCCGGTGGGGTGGAACGATCCGGCGAGCTACATGGCGCTTGTCATGCCATTGAGGTTGGTAGACTAGAGGGGCAGAGGAGAGAGGTCTTAGACGTCCAAGGCTACGTGCTGTCGCTGCGCGCTTTCGCCGTGTCCAGGATGGTGTCGCGTGACGCTGGCACCTCAACCTTGAGCGACTCCGGCGCCGGCACCAGCACCTCCGGCACCACCAGCGAATCGATTTCCTCCGCGGCGGGCGGGATGTACACGTCCACCCCATGATAGCGCGCCAGGATGAGATTGCGGCGCTCGAGCATCCGGTCGGTCCGGAAGGTGGGATTGGACGTGCGGGGATGCGGTAGCGTGGCGGCGAGGGCCGCCGCCTGCCGCTCGTCGAGGCCCGCGGCGGCGACGCCGAAGTAGGCCCGGCTTGCAGCGTCCGCCCCCCAGATCCCCGGCCCCCACTCCGCCACGTTGAGATACAGCTCGAGGATGCGGTCCTTGGGCAGCGCGAGCTCGAGCGACACAGCCGTCACCGCCTCCTTGAGCTTGCGGAGCGGATTGCGCGACGCCGACAGATAGAGGTTCTTCGCGAGCTGCTGGGTGATGGTGCTCGCGCCCCGCAGCCGGTCGCGGTGCCGCCACAGGTCGCCGAGCGTGGTCCGCCATCCGCTGTGCCCGTTCACGCCCAGCGCGTCCGCGATCTCGGCTGGATCGATTCCCCGGTGCGTGCGAAAGCGCGAGTCCTCGCCGATGATCACCATGCGCTGGAGGACCGGGGAGATGTCCTTCAAGGCGGTAGGGTGGAAGGTTGGAGGGGTGGAACGTTCGACCTCCCGCATCATCGCCGTCTCGCACGGCCAGTGATCGCGCCACCACAGGGGCGGCGGCCACACGCCGACGAGCCACGCGAGCGCTATCGCTGCGAACCCTAGCGCCCAGCGCCCGAGCTTCCTACGTTTCGCGTCCGCCATGGGCACCCTGGATCTCTCCACGCTCCGTCGTCGCCTGCAACAAGCCCTGGGCGACGAATTTACCGTCGGTGCCCTCTTGGGCGAAGGCGGCTTTGCCGCCGTTTTTCGCGTTCACGACGCCGCGCTCAACCGCGACGTGGCGATCAAAGTCCTCGACCTCGGCCTCACACCCTCCCCCGCGCTCGCCGAGCGCTTCGTGCGCGAGGCGCGCACCATCGCCCACCTGGAGCACGCCAACATCGTGCCCATCTACAAGGTGGGCGGTTTCAAGAACGAAGTGCTCTACATCGTCATGCGGTGCGTCGACGGGCCGTCGCTGCGCCAGCTGCTGGAGAAGGAGCGGCGCCTGACGATCGGCGACGCGGCGCGCATCGCGCGGCAGGTCGCCGACGCGCTCGCGTACGCGCACGGGCGCGGCATCGTCCACCGCGACGTCAAGCCCGACAACATCCTCATCGACTCGACGGGCCGCGTCGTCGTCACCGATTTCGGTATCGCCAAGGCGGCCGAGGCGGCGGCCTCGCAGCTCACGACCGAGGGAATGGTAGTCGGGACGCCGCAATACATGAGCCCGGAGCAGGCGACCGGCGAGCGAACGGACGGCCGCTCGGACATCTATTCGCTGGGCGTCGTGCTGTACCAGATGCTCGCGGGGGAGCCGCCCTTCGACGGAGAATCGGCGCAATCGATCCTCATGAAGCAGGCCACCGCCACCCCGATCCCGATTACGCGGCTGCGGAGCGACGTCTCGCAGCCGCTGGCCGCGGTGCTGGACCGGATGCTCGCCAAGGACCCCGCCGAGCGCTACCAGACGGCTGAAGAGGTGAGCCGGGCGCTGGTGGGCGCGCTTCCGACCGCGGCGCGTGACCGGGTCAAGCTCCGCTACGGCTGGATGTCCACGGCGATCAAGTCCTTGGTGGGTGTCGGAATGGTGGGATGTCTCGTGGTTGTGGCGTTCGTGGCGGGCGCCGGCGTCGTCGCTTGGGCGGTGCTGAGCGGCCCGCCCCGGCTCGATGCCACGGCACCGTTCCCGGACAGCCTCACCGCCGCGCTGCGCCGGCGCGGCGCGCTGCTGCCGCGAGACACGGGGCTGTTCGCGTTCATCCCGGACGGGCCCCAGGATTCAGTCCTGTTGCTTGTCGGGAAGCGCCGGGTCGCCGTGGCGACGCCGCGCGGCGCTCGCACCTATCCGCGGGAGGGCGTAGCCTACGGATTCCGCGTACGCTGGCGCGTCGGGCCGCGGTTCGTGCTGGTGTTGCGCGTGGCGGGGGGGCGGCGTGATACGGTCTTTACAAACCTGTCGCCGCGCGGCCTCTACGTGCTGGCGCGGCGCCTGGACCCGCTGTTGCGTGAGGACGGGCGGTCGGGCGCCCGCGTGCGCACGCGGTTCTAGCGGCGCGGGGTACGCTTGGAGACGCCGTACAGGCTCGCGCTCTCGATCCGGCTCACGTCCCCCGGCGTGCTCGCGACCGCCCCGAGCATGTCGCGCGCGCCCACAGACAGCCCGACCGCGAGTCCGGTGCGTCGCAGGTGGCGGTCCGTGTCGAGTCGGGCGAGGACGCTCACCGCGAGCCGGCCGGGCGCGCTCCAGCGCCCGCCCACGGCGTACCCCTCCTGCGTGGTGTCGGTGCTGAACCGCGCGTGCGCCGACAGCGCCGCCCGCGGCCCCAGCGGTCGCCAGCTCAGCCCGAGGATGTAGGTGGTGGTGAGCCGGACCCCGCGGATCGTCGGCTGGCCGATGTTCGTGATGACGGCCGCCGCCGCCAGCGTCGGCTGCAGGGCGTAGGTCAGGCCCAAGTCCCAGCTCGCGCCGCTGGCGGCGCCCCGGTAGAGGCTCGTCGCGATCCCGACCCCGAGCCCGTGGTAGGTTCCCGCGAGGCCGGCCCGGTACGTGTGACCGCGGAGGCCCCCGTCAAACACGTCCCGCTGGTAGCCGAAGGAGAGGCCCCGAGAGTTGAATCCCAACGAGAGCTGGCGCAGGCGGCCTGCCGCCCCAGGGTCGCCGACCGTGACGTCGGCGTTCACGGACGCTTCGAGCCCGCGCGCCAGGCCGGCCGGATTCACCCACAGGGCGCGCGCGTCGGTGAGGTCGCTCGGATGGAGGTAGGCGGTGGCCCGGTTGGGCGCGACCTGCGCCGACCCGCCCGCGGCGAGGAGGACGAGCAAGCCGACCTGTCCGCCTGTCCGCCTAACCGCCCGACCGCCTTCCACTACGGCCGCACCGCCACCGACGACCGGGTGACCTGGATGACCGGGATGCCGAGTCCCTGGACAGGGAAGCTCACCGTCAGGCTCGACGAGTCACGCGACTCGCCGCCCAGGTAGCGGCCGTCCGCCGCGACGTAGGCCACTCCGCTGACGCTGCCCGTGCCCCCCAGCTCGAACGGCTGGCCGCCGCCGTCGCCCGACCCCTGGATCGTGTAGCTCGCCCCGATGTCGAGGCGCAGGCTGTGGACGCCGCCGTGATCTTCCCACGCCGCGGCGGCGCTATGGGCGATGGTTCGGCGGGTGACGAGCGCCCCGCCTCCGCGCTGCGTTCCAGCCAGGGTATCGGTCCAATCCGCCCCGAGCTTCAGGCCCTCGGCCGGAAGGCGCGGCAGGAAGTCGCGGAAGTTGCCGAGCAGCTGAATGAGGGATTGGGCGAGCGCCGTGTCGGAGGCCGCCGGGTTGCGGAATTCCCCGCGCCCGTCGAGGCGGCCGTCGAACACGAGCCGGCGCGCGCGGGTCATGCTCACGGCGACGACGGCCGGCGTACCGGAGTCCGCGACGACCGAGTCCACCGTGAAGCTGGCGCGATACCCGAGGCTGTCGCTCGGGCCCGTGATCAGGAGGACGACGAAGATCTGGGCGCCGAGGTCCTGCGACTGCGGCTGACCGCCCAGCGCCTGCTGTATGTGCAGTCGCCGGTGGACCACGTAGCGCAGGACGCTCGGACCGTAACGCACCGGCGCGGGCGCGCGTGGCCCCGCGGTGCGGGTGGTCGCCGGGGTGGGGGCTGTGGGGGTGGAGGTCGGGGTGGCGGCATGGCCGCCGGAGGCACAGGCGGCCGCCAACGCGGCCCCCAAGCTCCGCAGACCGCGGGTCATCGCGACCGTCCTCACGCTCCCTTGCGGTCGCTCTTGGTGCGCCCGAAGATGGCGACCATTTCCTGTCCCTCGCTCGAGACGCGCAGCAGCTTCCAGCCGCGCTTGCGCATGTCGGCGCGCCAGCCGATGAGCTTCTCCCATTCCTGGGACGTGGTCCGGAAGACGCGCAGGTCGGCGACCGCCTCCCAGTGCGGAGGGTACGGTTTGGCCGTCATGGGGAGCGGAGACGGTAGGGCCATAAGCCGAGTTCTGTATGCCCGCTGATGAGGGGCAGATGGTCATCTCTCTGGGATGGCTGTCGCCAGCCACCTCATGCGGCCTACCCGCAGCTCAGACGACCCGGGCCGGGTCTCGCTGCTTACTTGGCCTTGCTCCGACCGGGGGTTGCCGTGCCGCGCCTGTTGCCAGGCGCGCGGTGGGCTCTTACCCCACCTTTTCACCCTTACCCTTTGGAGAAAAGGGCGGTCTGTTTTCTGTGGCCCTTTCCGTCGCCTTGCGGCGCCCAGGCGTTACCTGGCAGTCTGCCCTACGGAGCTCGGACTTTCCTCGGCGCGCCCGTCCAGCCGGCGCACCGCGACCATCGCACCCTACCGCCTCCCGCGGGGAAAGCTACTGACCGGGAGAGGGCGGGGGCAAGCCTAGCGCATCAGGCGCCTCAGCAGGCGCGCTAGGCTGTCAGCGGGGAGTCGCCCGCCGGGGGGCCGCGGGCCCCCGCCCGGAGGCATCGCCGCGTCGGCGTCGAGCCAGAAGCCGTCGTTTTCCTTGAACAGCGCTTGGCGCAGCCCGGCCGAATCCCGCGTCGCGAGGATCGCTGGCGCGAGCTCGGTGGCGTGCACGGCGTTGATGCCTCGCGACCGGTACAGCCCGAGCAACTCGCGCGTGGAGAGCTCGGGCGTGAACAGCAGCAGGGGGCGATCCGGCATCGCGAAGCCGCGCAGCAGGCCGAGCGAGAACCAGTCGGCGGGCGCGTGGCTGAAACGAAACGCGAAGTAGAGGTCTCGCCGTAGCTTGAGCACGCGGTCCCGCAGCGCCGCGCCGCGCTCGGCGACCTGGTCCTCGAGCGCCTGGTAGTACTGCGCCAACAAGCCTGCCTCGCGCAGCGTGCCGTAGCGCTCACTCACCGGCACAGAGTCGAACGACCCCTGCCGGCCGAGCCGGGCCATGGTGGGCCGCCAGGCCGCATCGCAGAATTCCTGGCCCATCGTGTAGTCGGCGCCGGCGCGCGCGTCGTGCCACTGGTCCAGCGCCAGCGCGATCACGAGGGCGCGCTGCTCGGCGGCGAGCCGGGCGAGCGCTCCGTAGGCGGTCGAGAAGATGTCCTTCCAGAGGAGCGAATCGAGCGCGCACCACGTCGCGATCTCTTCGCCGCGTGCGCCGCGGGACGAATCAGCCAGCGGGATGCGGGCGTCGCGGGGGTCGAAGGCGGGGATCCACGCGACGCTCGTGGGCTGGAGGCGTGTCACGGCATCGCTCCAGGCCCGCCGCAGTAGATCACGCTCGTCGCGGCGCGCGCGCACCGTGTCGCTGGCCCAGGGGTCCGCGTCGCCCGCGAGCAGGTTCAGCCCGCCGACGTCGAGGAAGCTCACGAGCGAGTCGAACGCGGCAGCGGGCCGCGGTACGCCGCGCCCGTCACGAGACGCGAGCAGCGGGCTCCACAGCGTCCGCAGGCCCTGCAGCCAGGCGGGCGAGCCGGGGGGGCGTCCGAGGGCGACCGGCTGGAGGGGCAGCGGCGTGACGGTGACCCCTTCGGGCGGCGCGAGTCGTGGAGGCTGCCACTCGAGCGGCCCGGGCGCGGGGGTGAGCGCGAGCGGGACGCCGTGCGCGGCCGCCGGCACGTGCGCCCACTCGGCGGGGCGCCGCGTCCAGCGCGCCAGGCCCATCAGGAAATCGCGCGTGCGCTTGCTGGCGTCGCGCTGGAGCGGTGGCATCGTCGTGGCGCGGTACTGGGGCCCGAGCGCGCCCAGCGCGTGCCGGCTGATCACGACGACGAGCCCCTCGCCCACGCGCACGGCGGCCACCGTCGCCGCCCCGGCGCGCGCCGCGGGGCCCGTCGGCGTCCGGACGAAGGCTTGGCGGCTCGCCGTCGCGAGCACGGCGCCCCGGTCGCGCGCGAGGATCACGTGGTTCCGGTCGAGCGGGAAGGGGTCGAACGCCGAACCGAGGGGCTCGTCGCCCACGCGGCGCGCCTCGGCCCAGGGCTGCGCGAGCGCGACTGCCGGCCGGCGGGTCGCGGTGTCCTCCAGCACGCGGTCACCGATCGCGAGTCCCGCACCGAGGGACTCGAGCCAGCGGTTCGCAATCCAGCGGTCGAGGTACCCCTCCCCGTCGCCCGCATACCCCAGCACCACGACACCGCCGCGCCCCAGCCACTCGTTCAGGATCGCAAGATCGCCCGCCGAGAGGCCGTCCGAGGGACCCTCGGGCTCGCGCCCGCCGAGCACGATCACCGTGCGGTAGCGCTTGAGGTCCTGGCGCGTGAGATGGGGATAGAAGCGGCGATACTCGACCGTGTAGCCGAGGTCGTGCCAGGGGCGGGCGGTGCTCTGCAGGACGACGGGGTCGGAAAGCGCCGGGTCGAGGAGGAGCAGGCGCTGCGGCTGACAGGCCGCAAGCAGCAGCAAGACGGTCGGACGGAGTGCGCTCACAGTGTGCCTTTCGGGCCGCTTGACGATGCCGGAACCGGGCTACAGCCTCAAGCCTAACAGGAGGCTACTATGACGACGTACCGCCGGACCCGCCTGGCACTTGCCACGGCGCTATGGCTTGGCCTGCGGGCCAACGTGGCCGCGGCCCAGGACACCACCACAGCCACACTCCTCAAGGTCCTGGGCGAAGCCGTGGACGGATACCGCACGGGCCAGCCCGTGTACGTGGTCGCGGCGTTCCGGTCCCCCTATCCGGTGTACGGGGTCTTCTCGACCAGGGACTCGGCTACGAGCGCGCTACCGCGGGCGGGCAGAGGCTACAGCGTGTTCGGCCCGTACGTCGCTCCTCTGGACGGTCCGGGCGAGGTCCGCTACGCGCTGAGCGCTTGTCCGCATTACTGGCCCACGGTCTACAAGTGTCCGACGCGCTCCTTCGCGGTCGGCGCTTCGCGGGTGGATTCCGTCCGCGTGACGGTGTTCGTGAGATCGGGTCCACCTCAGTCCACCACGTATCCGAGAGCCGAAGTGGACGCTCTCTTCTTCACCCTGAGCGCCATAGACAAGTTCGTCATCCCCTATTACCAGCGCTTGTTGGGCGCCGCCTCCGCCGACTCGCTGCGCAGGGGGTTTGTACAGGGATTCTACGCGGGGGGGCGTTCGGGCTACGAGAGGTAGCCCTCAGGGCTCGAGCCCGACCAGGGCCCTGAACCGTGAATCGGAGCGTAGCGGCCGGAACCAGGGGCTCTGGCCGATCGATTCGCGGGACTGGGGCCTCCACCGGAGGTAGCCGGTCAACAAGCGGAGCGCTTCGTCTCGTTCCCCGAGTAACAGCCGCACGTAAGCCTCCTCGTCGGCGATCTGCGCCGCGAGACTGTCGTCTTGCGCGCCCCTGCGGGCTCGCAGCAGCACGGCTCTCGCGCTGTCGGCGAGGCCGGTGCGGGCGACGACCGCAGCCACCATCAAGCGCCGGTCCAGCCACGGCACCGTGGTCGGGCCCCCGCTGTCAATCGTTTCGGCACTTGTGAGCAGGCGCCAGGCAGTCGCGATCTGGTGCTCGCCCTTTGCCGACCAGCCCAGGATGCGGAGCTCGCAGTCGACGAAGTTGGGATCGCGCGGAAAGCGCTGGATGCCCTGCTGGCACCAGTCGTGCGCCTCGTCGAAGCGCTCGCGGAGCAGCATGGCGAAGTAGAGGTCTGCGATCACGGCCGCCGCGTCGCTCAGATAGGCGTCGGCATCCAAAGCGCGGCGCGCCGACTGCTCAGCCTCCGTGAACCGGCCCGTGCTGTAGTACATCTCGGCCAGGGCGTACCAGGCCCGGGCCACGGCGGGGTCGCTCACGACCGCAGCCCGGAGATCCCGCTCGGCGGCCGCCAGGGTATCGGGCGCTGCGAGCGGGGCGTTTCTCCATAGCTCGTAGCGGAGGGTCCCGCGCAGCGCCAGAGCCTGGGGGTCGCCCGGCTTGTGCGCGAGCGCTTGTTCGGCGAAGCCCATTCCGCGGGCGACCCAGTCAGCGAAGGCCCGCACGGGCCGAGTCGGCGACACGCTAGCGCCCGCCGGCCTCGCCATCAGCGTCAGCCGCGCCTGGGTCAGGGTGTACCAGCCCCGCGCGATGATCGGGAGGATCCATCGCTGATCGATGACCTGCGCACGCGCCAGCAAGGAGTCGGCGGCCCACACTGCGTCGGCTCCTGCCCGGACGTCTCCAGCTTGCATCAGGGTCCGGGCGTCTTCCCAGAGCGCTTGCGCCCGCTGGTAGAGCTCCCACGCGGCGACGCTGTTCGTGCTGGCCCGCTGCGCGCGCAACTGGATGGATTGACCGAGCCGCTCCCGCAGGAAGCTGGCGATCTTCTCGGCAACGCTATCGCGCAGGCCCAAGAGATCCGCGCGCGGTCGCTGGAAGGTCTGGCTCTGGAGTTGCTGTCCGCTCTCTGCGTCGATCAACCGCACGGCGACGCGCAGCCGCGCCCGTGAGCCGGTGACGCTGCCGGCCACGACCGTTCCCACCTTGAGTTGACGTGCGATGCTGTCCAACGGCACGGCCCGGTCTCGGAACGGTCTCGCACCATTGGCCGAGGTCACGTGCAGCGCCTGCACCTGGCCCAGTCGGTCGATGAGGTCTTCGGTGAGACCGTTGGCTACGGGCCCCAGGGTGCGGTGGTCGCTGAGGTCGTCGAAGTAGAGCACCGCGACGTGCGTAGGATTCAGCGCCTCGGTGGCGGCGATCGCTGGAGGTCCGCGCCGCGCCCATGCCCACCACCCGGCGGCGGCGACGAGCACGGCGGCGACGCCAAGCAGCGCCCGTTGACGCGGGCGCCTCGGCCCGTGGGCTGCGCCAGACTTCCGGGCCTGCGCCAGCGCCGCGCCGAATTCGTGGGCGCTCCCGAAGCGGTCGGTCGGGGCCGCGGCGAGCGCACGACACAGCACCTGCTGCAGCGCGACCGGCATCGTGGGACGCCCCGCCTGGAGCGAGCTCTTCGTCCCCCCGCGCTCTTCGGCCCGCCCCAGCGGTAGCCGTCCCGTGAGCATCTCGTGGAGCACGCAGCCGAGACTGAAGATGTCGCTGCGGCCGTCGAGCTCTTGCTCGCCACTCGCTTGTTCGGGGCTCATGTACCCCGGGGTGCCCACGCTGATGCCGGTGCTGGTCACCCGCGCCCCGCCGGCGGCGCTGACCGCCCGTGCGATCCCGAAATCCGCCACCACGGCGTGCTGCTCGACGAGGAGGATGTTCTCAGGCTTGATGTCCCGATGCACGAACCCCTGGCCGTGGGCGTAGCCGAGGGCGTCCGCCACTTCCACCGCGATCCGCACCGCCTCGTCGAGCGGGAGCAGCTCCTCCCGCAACAGCCGGTTGCGCAGCGATTCACCGGCGACGTATGGCATGACGTAGTAGAGCGAGCCGGCGGCCTCACCCGAGTCGTGAAGCGGCAGGATGTGCGGATGGGTCAGATGCGCCGCGATCTCGATCTCGCGCAGGAACCGGTCGGGCCCCAAGGCAGCCGCCAGCTCCGGCCGCAGGATCTTCACCGCCACGGGTCGGTGGTGCTTGAGATCCTGGGCCAGCAACACGGTCGCCATGCCTCCGCGGCCGAGCTCGCGCTCGATGACGTAGCGCTCGGCGACCGCTGCCTTGAACCGCTCGAGGGGGTCGTTCACCGACTGCTGTGCGTCATTACTCCGCCGCGGCGAATGCCTGGATTGCCTCACGCATCTCCCGCGCGTCCTGCCACCGCTCGTCGCGCCCCTTGGCGAGCGCGCGGGCGATCGCGCCGGCGAGCGGCCGAGGCACGTCCGGCCGCACCCTGAGGAGGTCGGGAGCCGGTTGGTGCTGCTGCATGTCGAGCACCGCCGCCGCGCTGGGCGACGAGAAGGGGGGCCGGCCGGCGAGCGACTCGAACAGCACCACGCCAAGCGAATACACGTCGGTGCGCCCGTCCACGTCCGGCGCGCCCGCCGCTTGCTCCGGGCTCATGTACTCCTCGGTCCCCACGACGAAGCCGCTGCGCGTCACGCGGTCCTCCCCCGAGTGCGCGATGGCGCGCGCGATCCCGAGGTCGACCAGCACGGCGCCCTGCGGCGAGAGCACGATGTTGTCGGGCTTGATGTCCCGGTGGGCGATGCCGTGCTCGTGGGCGTGAGCCAGGGCGTCCAGCACCTCGCACCCGATCCGCGTCGTGCGGCCGGTGGAGAGGCGGTGCTCGCGTCGCAACAGCTGCCGCAGCGTATCTCCCGGGACGTAGGGCATCACGAACCACAGGAGGTAGTCCGTCTGCCCGCTGTCGATCAGCTTGGCGATGTGCGGGTGATCGAGCTGTGTGGCGTAGCGGATCTCGCGCAGGAACCGGTCGGCGGCGACCGACACGGCGAGCTCGGGGTGGAGCACCTTGATGGCGACCCGGTGACCGCTCGCGTCGTGGGCGCCGAAGATGGACGCGTTGCCGCCCCGGCCGACCGCCGTGATCACCGTATAGCGGTCGCCCAATGCCTGCCGCACGCGCTCGATCAACTCTCGCCCGGGCACTGGCGCACACCCTCGCGTCGGCCGCCCGGCGGCCGCCTGCCAGCGGCTGCTGCGCGGGCGGAAACGGTAAGAATAGGGTCCCGGAGGGGAGGCGGCCAGACGGCGGGAACCCGGCTCCGCTCCACGGGTCTACCCGGCTCGCCGCGCGCGGCGCGCCCGATCATCTTACGCGCTTGATGGACTGCTATCTCGTGCAGCACGGCGAGGCGAAGCCCGAGCAGGAGGACCCCGCCCGCCCGCTCACCGACCGAGGCCGGCGCGAGGTCGAGCGGGTGGCGCAGGCGGCGCAGCGCTCGGAGGTCGCTGTCGCCGAGATCGTCCATTCGGGAAAGCTGCGGGCGCAGCAGACGGCGGACCTGCTCGCGGCAGCGCTCTCCCCGGTGGGCGGCGTACGCGCGGTCGCAGGCCTCGCGCCCCTGGACGATCCCGCCGCTGCTCGCGAGCTCCTCGACCAGGCGGCCGCGCCAAGGATGATCGTGGGACACCTCCCGCACCTGAGCCGGCTCACCTCACTCCTCCTCGTCGGTGATCCGACTCGGGAGATCGTGTCCTTCCGCATGGGCGCGATCGTGTGCCTGACCCGGGAGGAGGAGGGCTGGCGCCTCAAGTGGATCCTGACCCCGGACTTCGTTCCGTGAGCAACCTCTACCGCCCTCTACCGCCCTCTACCGCCCATGAAGCAGATCGACGCCATCCAGGGCGACATCACCCAGCAGCGGTTGGACGCGGTCGTCAACGCCGCGAACACGACGCTGTTGGGCGGTGGGGGGGTGGACGGGGCGATTCACCGCGCCGCGGGCCCCGAGCTGCTCGAAGCGTGCCGCGCGCTCGGCGGCTGCCCCACCGGCGAGGCCCGAATCACCGAGGGCTACCGGCTGCCGGCGAAATACGTCATTCACACGGTGGGCCCTGTATGGAGCGGGGGGAAGCGCCGGGAGCCCGAGCTGCTGCGCGCCTGCTACGTCAACTCACTGAAGCTCGCGAATGCGCACGGCATCAAGTCGGTCGCGCTCCCGTCGATCAGCACGGGCGCCTATCGCTATCCCATCGCGCAGGCGGCGAGGATCGCGGTGGAGACTGTGCGAGAGGAATTGAGTCAAGCGACGTCGGTGGATCTCGTGCAGTTCGTGTGCTTCAGCGCGGCGGATCTGGAGGTCTATCGAGCGATTTTGGGGGAGCGGGGAGCAGGGAGCGGTACCTGAGGTGCAGGCCGAATCTCACGGTTGGGGCGGCGACCCCACCCGGCCCAGCCCGGCTCGCGCCGCCTCGATGTACACGCGCAGCGTCGTGTCTCCCCCGGCGCCCACCGAGAGAATGAACCGATAGGCGGTCACCGCGCTCGCCCGGTCGCCGCGCGCCTCGGCGAGACGTCCCTGCTCCAATACCTTCGAGAGGACGCGCGCGTTGCGCGAGGTCAGCCCGGGATCGCGGGCCAACTGGGCGCCGAACCGCGCGAACAGGTAGGCGCCGGCGAACGCGAGGACGAGGACGGCCGCCGTGAGCAGCAGCGCGATGCGCCGCCCGCGCCGCGGTGTTCCGCGCCCCGCTAGCGGACCGTCAACGTCAGGCTCGCCCAAAAGCTCTCCCACTGGAACGGTCGATCATGCGCTTCGCGCATGTGGATCGTCCGCACGTACCAGAGACCGGCGCGCGTCACGACCACGCGCGCACGCCCGGCGGCGTCCGTGACGGTGGTGACCGCGTGAGTCGAGTCGGCTTGGCCGTCCCAGCCGGCGTTGACGGTGAGCTGCGGCATGGCGCGGCCCTCGAACCGCACCTCGACCGGGAGCGTGTCCCCGGGCTCCAGCGCGCCCGGGTCGGCGAGCGGCACGATCTCGAAGCGATGCCCCACCGCCTGCAGTCCGGCCGAGCCCGGGCCGGGGCGCCGCAGCAGCGCTTTGGCCCACTTCTGGTAGCGCTCCACCGACGGCCGGTCGAGCTCGCCGCGGGCCTGCCGCAGCGCGTGGATCTGCGGCAGCCCGTCCTCGAGCAGGTAGTCGTTGAACTGCTCGGCGGTGAGGTCGATGCGCCGGGGATGCAGCGCGACCGCGACCCAGAAGGTCCCGCCGATCGCCGCGTCGGCCCTGAGCACGAGCGCCGAGTCGCGGATGCCGACGACCGCGAGCGCCTCGCGCCCCGCGGCGCTCACGGCGACGGCTTCGGCGAGGCGGGACGGCGTGACGGCGTTGGTGCTCACGGGGAAGCGGGAGCCGGTGCGCGCTTCGATAGCTGCGCCCACCGGCACGAGCCAGAAGTCGTGCGCCGCGGCGAACGGGGCGCCGAGCGCGACCGCGACGATCGGTACCAGAAACCGCTTCATCGTGGGCCTTTCTGTTGCCGTGGACTCCGCAGGTTGACGCAGGGTTGAACCCCCGGCCGATAGGTCACCGAAGCGCAGCGACCGGCGCTGCGATAGCCTTGAACGGGGGTTGATCTGCCGGCGCTATGCTCCCGGCGTATGGTAACCGTGTGCACCGTCCTCCCCCCGACCGAGCGCCCCCGCGTCGACGCCGCGGGTGATGGCTGCTTCGCGACGCTGCACGCGGACTCCTTGCGCGACGTGCTGCGGGCCGCCCGGACGCGGCGCGTGGACGCCCTCGTGATCTCGGTGCATCGCTGCCACGGCGACGAGCTGCCTGCGGTGGCGCGCTTCGTGCGCGAGTTCCCGGCGATCCCCGCGGTCGCGCTCGTCTCGCGGCACGACGGCACGGCGACTGAGGCGCTGCTGCGCCTGGGTGCCACCGGCGTGCGCACGGCGGTCGACTGCACCGAGCCCGGGGGCTGGCGGCGCCTGCGGGAGCTGGTCGCCCATCCCGCCTCACCGGTGGCGGCGCGCATCCTCGGTCGGCTGGTGCCGGCGCTGGACGGCGTACCGCACGACACGCGGATCTTCTTCGAGGTGCTCGCGCGGCTCGCCCCCGTCCTCACCACCGTTCGTCGCCTCGCCCGGCACCTGCAGATGCGGCCCAGCACGCTCATGTCGCGCTTCTACCGCGGCGGGCTGCCTTCGCCCAAGAGCTACCTCGCCGGGATGCGTCTGCTCCACGCCGCCTATCTGCTCCAGAACCCCGGCCTCTCCGTGTCGGACGTGGCCTACCGGCTCGACTACTCTTCGCCCCAGAGCTTCGGCCGGCACCTGAGGGCGATGCTTGGCGTCACCGCCGGCGAGTTCCGGCGCCGTTTTCCCTTCGACGTGTCGCTGGAGCGCTACGTCGACCTGCTCGTCACCCCGTACCGGGAGGCCCTGCGCGCGTTTCACCCCTTGAATGCGGGGATGTGGGACCAGGGCACCCACGCCGCTCGCGCCTCCTGGGCGGGGTGATCAGTCCGCCGCGGCGCGGGCGACGGCGTGCTCCGTCGTGTCGCGCTCGCGCCGCAGCACCGAGAAGCGCGCGATGCTCGTCCGCAGCCGCTCGGCGAGCTGCGCCAGCTGCTGGGAGGTCGCCGTCAGGTCTCCCATCGACGTGATCTGGGCCTGCGTCGCGGTGGCGGCGCCGTCTGCGCTCTCGGCAGATGCGCTCGAGATCGCGGCCACCTGCTGCAGCGACTGCGCTAGCTCGGCGAGGCGCTGCGCCTGGCCGCGTGACACGTCCGCCGTCGCGTTGACGAGATCGCCCATCAACTCGATGCCCTGGTGCAGCTCCTGGAGGGCGCCGTCCGCCTCGGCGGCGACCGCGCCGATGTCCCGCACCTTGGCTTCCCCCGACTGCATCGCCCGCGCCGCGGCGTCGATCCCGGCCCGCAGATCGGACACGAGCTCGGCGACCTCCCGGGCCGACCGCCCCGCCTCCGCGGCGAGCGCTCGCACTTCGTCCGCCACCACGGCGAATCCCTCACCGTGCTCCTCCGCGCGGGCGGCCTCGATTGCGGCGTTGAGCGCGAGCAGGTGGGTCTGGCGGGCGATGCGGGCGATCGTCTGCGCGAACACGCCGATCCGCTCGGACATCCCCGACAGACCCGCGACGGTCGCGGCGGTGGCGCGCACCTCCTCCCCCACCGCGCGCAGCGTCTGGCTGGCGCGCGCCACCCGATCGCGGCCGCGCTCGGCGGCGGCGACGAGCCGCCCCGCGTCCGCCTGCATCAGCTCCGCCCGCACGCGCAGCGATTCTGCTTGGTCCGCCGCCTTCGCGCTCTCGCCCCGGGCCCCGTCTGCGAGCGCCCGCTGGCTCGCGAGATCGGTCGCGAGGCGCTGCGCGGTGTGCGTCACCGACTCGGAGGTCGCGTGCAGCTGCTCTGCCGAGGCGGCGAGCTCCTCGGCGAACGCCGCCACTTCATCCGCTTCGCGCTGCACGGTGGAGATCGTCGCCCCGATCTCCTCGAGCATCCGGTTGAAGCTCTTCTCGAGGAAGCCCAACTCATCGGACTCGCCGGCCGGGGCGCGCACGGCGAGGAACCCCTGCTCCGCCTCTCTCATCACCGAGCGCGCGTCGCGAATGCGCTGAATCAGGGTCGCCGGAATCTCCTTCAACGCCATCGCGATCAGCGCGAACAGAGCGGTTTCGAGAGCGGGTCCGGGCGACAGTGCCGGCGGGCCGCCGTACCACGCGTGGTGCAGCTCGACGGCGAGGAGATAGGCCGGCGCGGTCATCAAGACGAGGAAGTTGCCGACGGTGCGGCCCTGGTCGAAGGCGTAGGGCAGCACGGCGATCAGGAAGGCCGCCACGAAGCCCCCGGGCCCGAACCACACGATCACCACCGCCACGAGCAGCAGGTCCAGCAGCGCCAGGGCGTAGATGAACCACCACCGGTACCAACCGCGCTCGTTGATCATGCCGACGAGCGCATTGAGGACCGCCGCCCCCCCCGCCATGAGCACCATGGTGGCAGGGCGGGTCTTTACGACCCCGTAGGCCCAGCCGAGCAGCCCCATGACGAAGCCGCCCCCGACCATCCACCAGCGCCGCCGCAGGCTCCGCGCGAAGGTCTCGAGGTCCTTGAGGCGCTGCTCCAGCCCCTGGGCTTCGTCCTTCCAGCCGCGCAGCCGGAAGGCGAGAGAGCCCTGGGCGGGGGTGACGTCGGTCACGTGAGGCCGAGCTCCGTGACCCGGACCAGCACCTCGACGGCGTACCCCGCGCGGTCCAGGGCGGCGCGCCCCCCCTCTTCCCGATCCACCACGGCCAGCACGCCCAGCACGCGGCCCCCCTCGCTCTCCACCGCCCGGATCGCCTGTTCGGCGGACCCGCCCGTGGTGATGACGTCCTCCACTACGACGACGGCAGCGCCGGCAGCGAAGCAGCCCTCGATGCGCCGCGCCGCACCGTGGGCCTTGGGCTGCTTGCGCACCGTGAAGGCGTCCACCGTGCGACCACTAGCGCGCGCGGCGGCGGCGATGGCGTAGGCGACGGGGTCGGCGCCGAGCGTCAGCCCGCCCACGAAACGGGGCTCCCACCCGCGCGCCGCGAACCGCTCCAGCGCCAGGGGGCCGACGAGGGCGAGTCCTTCTCCGGACATGGTCGTGCGGCGGGCGTCGATGTAGAACGAGGATCGCTTTCCCGAGGCGAGGACGAAGTCCCCGCGCTCGACGGAGCGCTCGCGGAGCAAGTCGCGCAGGCGCTGCTGCAGGGAGTCGGTCTTGGTCTGCACTAGTAGTTGTCCTTACTACTACGAGTCACGACCGACGACCCGTCTGAGCGCGTCCAGGAGGCCGCGGCGTCGGGGCTCGGGCTGCGCGGCGAGCGCCGCCTGTACCTCGGCGGCGAACGCCAGGACCGTCGGCTGGCGCTCGGCCGGCGAGCGGGCGAGCCCGCGCATCACGGCGGCTTCGAGCGCGGCGGGGAGCTTGTGGCCGGGGGCGGCTTGGCTGAGCGGCTTGGGAGGCTGGGTGAGGAGCTGCTGGAACAGCTCCCGCGGCGTACGCCCGGAGTACGGGTGCTGCCCGGTGAGCAGATAGTACGTGATCGTGGCGAGGCTATAGGTGTCCGCGCGCCCGTCCACCAGCTCCCCCGACAGCGCTTCGGGTGCCACGTACTGCAGCGTGCCCACGAAGAAGCCCGTCCGCGTGAGCCGCTCCTCCGGCGGCAGGTCCGCGTCCCGTGCGATCCCGAAGTCGAGCAGCTTCACGCTCTCGGTTTCGGGGTCGTACATGATGTTCTCGGGCTTGAGGTCGCGATGAATGATCCCCGCGCGGTGGGCCGCGTCGAGCGCCGCGGCGAGCTGGCCGACGAAGCGCGCGACCATGGCGGGAGCGAGCGGTCCGTTGCGGTGTAGCAAGTCGGCGAGCGATTGCCCCTCGGCCCACTCGAGGGCGAGGTAGTACAGCCCATCCGCCTCGCCGTAGTCGTAGGTGCGGACCACCCCCGGGTGCTGGACGCGCGAACCGTACCCCGCTTCGCGCAGGAAGCGCTTCACGGCAGTGGGGTCGCTCGCAAGCCGGGAGCGTAATACCTTGAACGCACAGGCACCGCGCTCGGGGTGCTCGGCGCGGTAGACATCCGCCGTGCCTCCCTCGCCGACGCGCTCGAGGAGGCGATAGCCGGCGATGGTGCGGCCGGCCAGGGTCTCGCTGGCCATGGGGACGCGCGAAACTAACGCCCGGATTTGAGGTTCAGCAAGTGAGACGACTCGCCGCCATCGCGACCGCGCTCCTCGGGTGTGGGGTCGCCGCGTGTGGACCCTCGCCGCGAGGCGGCGCGCCGCCGTCGCCCCAACCCGGCAGCACGGCCCCCAAGCTGTTCGACCCCGTGGGCCTGTACCGCGCCATGGGCCTGCTCGTGGCGGGCCCGCCCCTGCCGTTTGTCGCCTCGTTACGCTACCTCGCCGACGCATCGCCCGACTCCACTCTCGCCGTCTTCGGGCTGTCGCTCGCCAACCACGCCTTGAGCTTCCGGCGCGACGGCGGCGAGTTCGTCGCCCAGTACCACGTCGAGGTGACATTCCGCACGGACACCACGCCGTTGCGCCAAGTCGCGAGCGACGAGACGGTGCGGGTGCGGACCTTCCAGGAGACGCTGCGCGCGGACGAAAGCGTCATCTTCCAGCAGTTCGTGGGCGTGCCCCCTGGTGTCTATCACCTCAGCGTGCTGGTCCGAGATCGCAGCGGCGCGGCGCTGTCGCGGACGGAGGCCCTGGACACGGTCCCACGCCTTGGCGGGCGCGGCATCGCCGCGCCGATCCCCATCTACACAGGCACGGGACGCACCATGCTCACTGCCCTGCCCAAGTTCCTGGTGAATCCCCGCGGGACGCTGCCGTACGGCGCCGATTCGGCGCGCTTCTACGTGGAGGCATACGGCCTGCCCCCAGCCACGCGCGCCGCCGTGCAGGTGCTGGACAAGAGCGGCACGGAGGTGTGGCGCGACACGATCGCCTTCGGGGGCGACGCCCAGCTCGCCGTCGCGCGCATCGTGGTGCGGCCGAGTGACCTGCCGGTGGGCGAGGGTCAGCTCGTGCTTCGCACCGTGGCGAGCGCCGGGCTTGAGGTCCGCGCGCCCATCGTCGTGAGCTTCTCGGATCAGTGGGCGCTCACGAGCTTCGAGACGATGGTGAGCCTGCTGCGCTACTTCGAGCGCCAGGATTGGGTGACCAAGCTGCGCCAGGCGAGCCCCGACCAGCGAGCCGTGGTGTGGCGCGAATTCTTCAAGGCGACGGACCCCGTACCCATCACCCCGGAGAACGAGGCGCTCGACGAGTATTTCCGGCGCGTCCAGGTCGCGAATGAGCGGTTCCAGGAGGCCGGCGAGGCGGGCTGGCTGACCGATCGCGGAGAAGTGTACATCTCGCTGGGCGAGCCGGACGAGATGTACGACTTCAGCACGGACGTCGCGCGCACGGGCGCACGCGCGATCCGCTGGACGTACAACAGCCTCCGTATCACCCTCTTCTTCCAGGATCAGGCGGGCTTCGGCCGCTACCGTCTGACGCCCTTGTCGCGGGCGGAATTTCAGCGGGTGCTCGCGCGCGTGCGGCGGTCGTAATGAGCCGGGCTTCGGCGTGGTGCGTCCTCCTGGCCGTCGCTCCCAGGCTGGCCGGAGCCCAGGAGGTGCACACGGTGGGCGAGCGCGCCGAGTCCCTGCGCGCGGCGGGGCGCCCGTGGCATGCGGCGGAGAGCCTGCTCGCGGCTGCGGCGCGCGAGTCGAGACCGAATGCCAGCTTCGTCGTGGAGGGCGCCAAGGCCGAGCTGCGCGCGCGCCGCTACGATCGGGCGAAGAGCCTGCTCGCGGGGCAGCCGTGGCTCGACGACTACGGCGAGGGGGAAGCGCTGGCGGTGGTGGCCGAAGCGGAGTTCCGGCTCGGCGCCTTTCCTCAAGCGGCCGCGCATTACGGCGCCGCGCGGACGCGCGCCCGGGGTCGGCGGGCGGCGTTGCTTGCGGTGCGGGCCGGGGCCGCCTGGGAAGCGGCGGGTGAGCGGGACAGCGCCGCCGCCGCGTTCGCCGCCGCGCGCGCCGCCGGCATGCCCTCGATCGACGCATGGCTGCGCGTCCGGTTGGCACGGGTGGTTCGTGACACCGCGCTCGCGGTCCGGCTGCTCGCGGACGTGCCGTGGCCTGCCGCGCGCGCGGTCCCGGGCGCGCGCGCCCAGGCCCTCATCGCCGCAGGGGACACGGCCCTGGCCCTGGACGCACTCGCCCAGGCGGGGAAATCGCTCGACGAGGCGCGGCTCGCCCTCGCGGCGGGCGACACGGCCCGCGCCCGCGCAGCGCTGTACGACCTCATGGCGCGCGCCCCGGACTCGGACGAGGCGGCGGCGGCCGTGGGGGTCGCGCTCGCCGCGCTGCCCGCGGCAACGCCGTCCGAGCTCGTCGCCTCGGCGCGCGCGATGAAGGGGCACGGCGGCGCGAGCGACGCGCGCGGGTTCGTGGAGCGCGCGGTGCGCCTGGGGGACTCGAGCGCGGCCACGCTGCTGCTGCTCGGCGAGCTACAGGCGGGCGCGGGTCGCTACCGGGACGCGGAGCGGGCCTATCGGGCGGCCGCGAAGGATTCGCTCGTCGGGCCGCTCGCGATCTACCGCCGCGCCCGCGTGCTCGTCCGTCTGGGGGACCCCGGCGCCGACGAAGCGCTGGCCGCCTTCGCGCAGACCTACCCGGCGGACACCGCGGCTCCCACGGCGTTGTACCTGATCGGCGACATGCGGGGCGAGCGCGGCGACGCGGCTGGCGCTGCGCGCTGGTTCGGCGAGCTGATCGCCCGCTACCCCGTCGACCCGCGCGCCTCCATCGCCCGCTTCCGATTGGCGTTCGAGGCCGCGCGCCGCGGCTTGCTCGACAGCGCCGCGGCGCTGTATCAGTCCGAAGTCACGGCAGGTGCGCCGCAGCGCATGGGCGCCCGCTTCTGGTTGGGTAAGCTGGCGCTACAGCGGGGCGATACAGAGGCGGCGCGGGCGACGTGGCTCGGGCTGGCCCGCGACGACTCGATCGGCTACTACGGACTGCGGGCGCGCCGCGAGACCGGGCTCCCGCTGCTCGCGTTCGCGAGCCCCCCGCGGGCGGCCGTACCGCGCGGTGTGGTCGCGGCGTTCGGGAGCCTCGACACGCTGGTGCTGGCAGGCCTCGACTCGGAGGCCCAGGCCGAAGTGCGCGGCGTGCTCGGCCGCGCCCCGCAGGAGCTGGAAGCGTTGCTCGTCTGGAGCGACGGGCTCGCCCAGCGCGGCTTTGGGCCCGCGGCGGTGCGGCTCGGGTGGCAGGCCGCGCTGCGCGCGCCCAACGACCCCCGCGTGCTCCGCGCCATCTTCCCCTGGCCGAACCGCGGGGCGGTCGAGGCCGAGGCTGCGGAGTTCGGCGTGGACCCCCTGCTGTTCGTGGCGATCGTGCGCCAGGAAAGCGTGTTCGATCCCGAGGCGCTGTCCCCCGCAGGCGCGCGCGGACTGGCGCAGCTGCTGCCCGGCACGGCGGCGCTGACCGCCCGCGGGCTCGACGTTACGTTCTCCCCCGATTGGATCACGGTCCCGGACCTGAACCTCCATCTCGGCGCCGCGCACCTCGCGGAGCTGCTGCGACGTTTCGGTGGTCGGCTCGAGCCCGCCATCGCCGCGTACAACGCCGGGGTCACCCCCGTCACCCGCTGGGTCGGCCGCGAAGGAGCGGACGACCCCGACCGCTTCATCGAGCTGATTCCCTACCAGGAGACGCGCGGCTACGTCCGCTCCGTGCTGCGCAACCGGGAGCTGTACCGGGCTTTGTACGGGATCTCAACCAATTGAGCGGTGGTCAGTTAGGCCGGTGCACGGTCGCGACACTCCGCTCCCGTCTCGCTGTATTGACAACGTTTTCGCCCCACGGCAAATCTATCCCGCCCGACCACGGTGCCGGGCAGGTTGTTCAGCCCTAGGGTGCGACTTCGCAGGAGGCAGATCGAATGGCAAAGGGAAAGGTGAAGTGGTTCAATGACGCCAAAGGGTACGGCTTCATTGAGCAGGAGGGCGGCGAGGACGTCTTCGTCCACTTCTCGGCGATCCAGATGGACGGCTTCAAGACGCTGGCGGAAGGACAGGTCGTCGAGTTCGAGGTGAAAACCGGCGAGAAGGGGCTTCACGCGGCGAACGTCGTCCGAGTGTAATCGCTCCGCACGCCATTCGCTCAGCCCCGCCCGGGCCTCGCAGGGCGGGGCTGTTGTTTGCGGTTATTATTCTTCTGCACCCATGCCAGCCGCCTCCGCCGCTCCTCCAGCGGCGCCCGCGCTCTTCCTCGTCGACGGCTACGCGCTGATCTATCGCGCCTTCTTCGCGATGATCGCACGCCCGCTCAAGACGACACGCGGTGAAAACACGTCAGCCGCGTGGGGCGTCACGAATTTCCTGCTGCGCCTGATGGAGCAGCACCGGCCGGAGCGCCTTGGCTGGGTGAACGACGTGGGAACGTCGTTCCGCCAGCAGACCTACCCTGCCTACAAAGCCACTCGCCAGAAGCTCTCCGAGGAGCTGCAACAGGACTTCGACCGTTCGGTCGAGCGGATTGCGCAGCTGCTCGAGGCGTTCGGCGTGCCGCTCGTGGGCGTGGAGGGCTACGAGGCCGATGACGTGATCGGCACCCTCGCCACCCGCGCGGCGGGAGTGGGGTTTCGCGTGGTCATCGTTTCGGGCGACAAGGACTTCTATCAGCTCATCGGTCCGAACGTCGTGCTGCTCAACCCCGGGCGCGGCGGGCCTGCGGCCGTGGAAGAGCAGTGGGTGGACGAGTCGAATGCCGGCGACCGGCTGGGCGTGCCGCCGGCGCGGGTGGTGGACTATCTCGCCCTCGTGGGGGACACCTCGGACAACATCCCCGGCGTGAAGGGGGTGGGCGACAAGACGGCGCTCGAGCTGATCCAAGTCTACGGGGACCTGGACAGCATTCTGGCCCGCGCGGCGGAGATACCCGGCAAGCGCGCGCGCGAGGCGTTGCTCGCGCACGTCGCGGAGGCGCGGCTGTCGCGCGACCTGGTCACGATCCGGCGCGACGTGCCCCTACCGCTGGAGGCCGATGCCCTCCGGCTGCGGCCGCCCGATGTCCCCCGGCTCACCGAGCTCTTCACGGAGCTCGAGTTCCGGTCCTTGATTCCGCGGTTGGAGCGGCTGCTGGGCGCCTCCCCGGCCCTCCCTGCCCCCTCGGCCACCGTCCCCCGGGCCCCTCGCGCGCCCCCGGTGCCCCCGGCGTCTTCAGCGCCCGCAGCGGCCGCGCCCCCTGCGGCGGCCGGCGCGCGGATCGTGGATGACGCGGCTGGCGTCGCGGCGATCCTCGCCGAGTGCCGCGCGGCCCCGCTCGTCGCGCTGGACACAGAAACCACGTCGGTCGACCCGCTACGTGCGACGCTCGTCGGGATGTCGCTCGCCGTGACACCGGAGCGGTCCTGGTATCTGCCCTTCGGCCACCTGGCCCCTGATGGAGAGCTCGCGGCGGGTGAGCCGCCGCGTAACCTTCCGCCGCTCTCGAGTCCGGCCCTGGCGCCGTTGCGCGCGCTACTCGCGGACCCGCGCGTTCCCAAGGCCGGTCACAACGTCAATTACGACTGGCTCGTGCTGCGGCGGCACGGCGTGGAGCTGGCCGGCGTCGTCTACGACGCGATGCTCGCGAGCTTCGTGCTCGATCCAGCGCGGCGCTCCCATGCCTTGGCCGAGCTGGCGCGCGAGCGGCTGGGAATCGAGATGCAGACCTACGTCGGCCTCGTGGGCCGCGGGCGGGGGGAGCGGCCGTTCGCGGAGGTGCCCGTGGCCGTGGCGGCGCGCTACTGCTGTGCCGATTGCGAGGTCGTGCTGCGGTTGCGAGACGCCTTCCAACCGGAGCTCGAGGATCACCGGCTCCTCCGCCTGCTCGAGACGATCGAGGTGCCGCTCATCCCCGTGCTCGTGGGCATGGAGTGGCACGGCGTGCTGGTGGACCGGGAGGTGCTCGGGCAGATCTCACGTCAGTTCGCGCGGGAGCTGGCCGAGCTGGAGCAGACCATTCATCGCGCCGCCGGCACGGACTTCAACATCAACTCGACCCCGCAGCTGCGTCACATCCTGTTCGACAAGCTCCAGCTGCCCGTGCTCAAGAAGACCAAGACCGGCGCGTCCACGGACTTCGAGGTGCTCGAGCAGCTCGCCGCACTGGGGCATGAAGTGCCCCGGCTGCTCATCGAGTACCGCGAGCTCGCGAAGCTCAAGTCCACCTACGTGGACGCCTTGCCCGGGTACGTGAACCCCGCCACGGGACGGATCCACACGAGCTTCAACCAGGCCGGTGCCGCGACCGGCCGGCTGTCGAGCTCGGACCCGAACCTGCAGAACATCCCCGTCCGCACCCCTCGGGGCGAAGCGATCCGTCGCGCATTCGTCGCGGCGCCCGGATGGCTGCTGCTCACGGCCGATTACTCGCAAATCGAGCTGCGGCTGCTCGCCCACCTGTCCGGCGATCCGGCCTTCCTGCACGCGTTCGCGCAAGGGGGGGACATCCACCGTCAGACGGCCGCGATCATCTTCGGCGTCTCCCAGGACCAGGTGACGCCCGACATGCGGGCGCGGGCCAAGACCATCAACTTCGCCACCATCTACGGCCAGGGTCCGTTCGCGTTGTCGCGCCAGCTCGGCATCACCCAGGAGGAGGCGACCGAGTTCATCGTGCAGTACTTCAAGCGGTTCCAGGGAGTGCGCGCGTGGCTCGACCGCACGGTGGCCGAGGCCCGCGACAAGGGCTTTGTCGAGACGCTGTTCGGCCGCCGGCGCTACGTTCCGGAGCTCAAGGACAAGAACTTCAACATCCGCGCCTTCGGGGAGCGCACGGCCACCAACTCGCCGCTGCAAGGTTCCGCCGCCGACCTCATCAAGCTCGCCATGATCGGGATCGACCGGGCCCTGCGGGAGCGCGGCCTCGCCACCCGCATGCTGCTGCAAGTGCACGATGAGCTGGTGTTCGAGGTCCCGGAAGCGGAGCGGGAGGACGCAACGGGGCTGGTAAAAAGCCATATGGAAGCGGCGGCGGCATTGCGTGTGCCGCTCGTCGTAAGTATCGGCGTGGGAAGGAATTGGGTCGATGCCAAGGGTTAAGCATAGCTCTTGCATGATCCACGGGGGGCGCCCAATATGGTGGCGCCGGGCCTCGGGTTATCGCTCCCATGGTTCGGCGCCCTTTAGCGCCCTGGAGGGTGAGCGGTGCTGTCTCGACGTGGCTTTACCCTGATCGAGCTCCTCATCGTGGTGGTGATCATCGGGATCCTCGCGGCTATTGCGATCCCGAAGTTCGCCAACACGAAGGAGAAGGCGTACATCGGCGCCATGAAGTCGGATCTGCGGAACCTCGCGACGGCCGAGGAAGCCTTCTTCTACGACAGCACGAACTACACGATCAGCCTGGCGCAGATGAACAACTTCTCGGCGTCGACCGGCGTCACGCTGGTCGTCAATGAGGCCACGCCCGCCGGATGGTCGGCCACGGCGTCGAGCGCCACAACGACGCACAAGTGCTACCTCTTCTCGGGCACTGCAACGCCCCCCATCGGCGGGATGATCGAAGGCCGCATTCTCTGCCAGTAGAGGGCGCCTACCGGGAGTTCACACGCCGCCGCGAGGGGATGTGCTTCGCCCTGGACGGCGGCGTTTGGCTTCATCGCCACCGGTTGCGGGGCGAGCCGATGGTGCATCTGGTGAGCGCGGACCGCGACCGGTTGCTCGCGCTGGGCCGCGAGCTGGGACTGCGCCCGGAGTGGCTGCAGTACAAGCCGCTGAAGGACCCGCGGACCGGACAGCGCGTACCGGCGTGGCACTGGGACCTGTGGGGAGAAAAACTGAGCCTCGTGGGATGACCGCCGCTGTGCCGCCCGCTACCCGCCGTCCTCTCGCTCCATTCTCGGCGCCCTGACGCCCGGCCACCAGTTCCATCTTCCCGCGATGTGCATGATCGCCGGTACGAGGACCATGCGGATCAGGGTCGCGTCCAGCAGCACGGCGGCGGCCAGGCCGAATCCCACGAGTTGTACCGCGAGCACGCGGGCGAAGGCGAAGGTACCGAACACGAGGATCATGATCGCGGCGGCGCTCGTGATGGTCGAAGCGGTGGCGGACAGTCCCTCCATCGTGGCGTGGTCGTTGCGGCCGGTCTTGTCGAACACCTCCTTCACGCGCGTCAGCAGGAACACCTCGTAATCCATCGACAGGCCGAACACGATGGCGAACACCAGCACCGGTACGACCGCCCAGATCGCCTCGGTCGGCCCCTCGAGTCCGAAGAGCCGGCCGCCGTAGCCGTGCTGGAACACGAGCACGGTGAGCCCGAATGCGGCGCCGACCGAGAGGCAGTTCAGCAGCACGGCTTTGAGCGGCACCAGCACCGACCGGAAGGCGGCGAACAGCATAATCGCCGTGATACCGAGGACGAGGCCCATCGTCTCCGGGAAGCGCCGCAGCAGCTCGTGCTGCGTGTCCACGTTGGACGCGGCGAAGCCCCCCACCAGGATCTCGGCGCCGCCTAATCCCCGCACGCCGCGGTGCACGACGGCCCGGACGTGGCGGGCGACGTCCATCATCCCCGCGAGCGACAGTGTGTCGGCGGGGATCGCGTCCAGCAGCGTGGTGCGTTCGTCGGTGCTCAGGTAGGCGTCGAAGAACTTCGCGTACTTCTGGCGCGCCGCCGCGGGGTCGCTGTAGAAGAACAGGAGCTGCAGCGTGGACATGCGGGGCCGGACGCTCGCGACGCCGCGCACTTCACGCACCCGGGGATCCTTGCGGATCGAGTCGGTGAGCGCCTTGAGTCCGCTGAGCCAGCGGCCCGTCAGCGCGTGCTGTCCTTCGGGGAGTTGCACGACCACGCGGATGGGCTGGATCACGCCGCTCGCCCCCATCGCCCGGAGCGCTGCCAGGCCCTGCCCGGACTCGGACTCCGGCGGGAACCAATTCGTCGCCGGGAGGCCGAGCCGGATCTGGGTCGCGGGGAAGGCGAGCAGGGCGATGGCGATGCCACCCGCGGCCACCGCGCGCCACGGGCGGTGGCCCAGCCAGCGGGCCCAACGTTCCCACCCGGTGGGGGCGTGAAACTTCGCGAGCGGCCGGGCCAGCCACTTGGGGCGGTCGATGTTGCGGCCCAGGACGGCGAGGACGGCGGGGAGAAACGTCGTCGCGAGCAGCACGGCCACGAGCACGACGAACAGTCCGCCCACCCCCACGGAGCGCGTGTCCGAGAGCGGCGTCGTGAGCAGCGCCGCGAAGCCGACGACCACCGTCAGCCCGGACGTGATCACCGCCGACCCGGCCGTCTCGACGGTGCGCACGGCCGCGTCGACCGCCGAGAGCCCGCGGTTCAGCTCCTCGCGGAACCGCGTGACGACGAGCAACGAGTAGTCGATCCCCACACCCAGCCCCACCATCGTGGTGATGTTCAGCACGAATACCGACATGGGGAGGTACTTGGCCGCGATGGTGACGAGGCCCAGCGCGATCGTGATCGCCAACACGCCGACCACGATGGGGACCATCGCGGCCACCAGTGCCCCGAACGCCACGATGAGCACGACGAGCGTCAGGGGCAGGACCCGCTGCTCGCCACGCTCGCTGTCCTCGGCGCTGATCGTGCGCACGTCGTGATCCAACGCCGGAAAGCCCGTCACCATCACGTCGAAGCCATCTGCGCCGGGCACCCGGCCCATCGCGTCCCGGATGGCCGCGCGCAGGTCGGGCACGATGCTCTTGCTGATGTCGCTCGTGAACTCGGGGGTGAGGGCGGCGATCAAGAACGTCGTGCGACGGTCCGGGCTCACGAAGCTCGATTCGCCGATGGAGCGGACCGAGATGATCTGGCTTACGTAGGACTGCCGCTCCGCGACGGCCTTCAGCGTGTCGAGCACTCGCTCGAAGCGCTGGTTGGTCCAGCGCACGGGGCCGTGGACCACGATGGCGACGTAATCGGCGAAGGGGCTGGGGAAGGCCTGCTTGAGGAGGTCGGTGGCGCGGGCCGCCTCGGTGGCTTCGTTGCCCCCGCCCCGCAGTGCGAGCACCTGCTGGACGCGGCTGGCTCGCGGCGCGAAGAGCAGCGCGAGCGCCGCCCATGCCGCGATGACCCAGCCGCGCCAGCGGACGAGGAAGGTCGCGGGGAGCGCGAACAATTACTGTGCCGGCATGCGGAGGCCACAATCATAGAGAGGCCGGGCACTCAAAGCTAGCGGCGGGACCGCGGACTTCCGCATATTGCGCGCATGGTCGAACGGCGGATTTCCGCCCTCCTTGCCAGCCTCGCGGTGCTGCTGGTGTGCGCCGTGCTGTGGGACGCGTTCGGCGGCGTGCGGGTGCGTCGGCCGGCGCCCCGAGCGCCGTCAGCCGACGATACGGCGGCGGCCGCTCACCGTCCGGGGCCGCTGTCGGAGACCACCGCCGTGCAGGCGGCGCGCCTGCCCGCCCCCGCCCCCCCAGGCGCCTCTGTGGCGCCGTCCAACCTCTCCTACGCCGAGCTGCTCGCCCGTTCCGAAATGCGGCGCCGCATCCGCGCCAGCGCCGGCCTTACCTATCTCAATGAAGTGGTGGCGGCGACCGGCGACTCGATGCTGCACCGCTGGGACGACCGCCTCCACCGGCCGGTGCGGGTCTACCTCGCGACCGGGACGGCGGCGAATTTCCAGCCGGCGTTCCTCGGCGCCGTCCGCGACGCGTTCCAGCGGTGGCAGGAGGCGGGCGTGCCGGTGCGCTGGGATCTCGCGGCGGACTCCGCGGCGGCGGAGGTACGATTCAAGTGGAAGGTGCAGTTCGAGGAGGAGCGCACCGGCCAGACCGACCTCACGTGGGACCAGGACGGGCACCTCCAGACCGCCATCGTGACCCTCGCCACCTTCGACCCCAAGGGGCACCCGCTCGGCCCGGATGAGGTGCGCGTCATCGCGCTCCACGAAATCGGCCACCTCATCGGGCTCGATCACTCCTCTGACACGACCGACATCATGTACCCGGTCACCAAGGTGCGTGACCTGTCGCTCCGGGACATCCAGACCGCGGTGCTGCTCTACGATCTCGCCCCAGGCTCGATCCGCTGACCGGCTTCCCCGCGCGACGGGCTGTATATTGAGGAAAGGGCAGGCGGCACATGGCGCACCGCGGTATCACCTCCTTCCTGCGGCACGACACGCCCGACGGTGGGCCGGCGTCGCTGGCGCAAGCGCTGGACGGGCGGGTGCGCGAAGGCGAGTTGGTCGAGCGGCGGCCCGACGGCGCGGTGCGCTGCTTCGCCTGCGGCCACCGCTGTCTCGTGAAGCCCGGGCGCCGGGGCATCTGCAAGGTGCGCTTCAACAAGGATGGGGCGCTGCAGGTGCCGGCCGGCTACGTGGCCGCCCTGCAGTGCGATCCCACTGAGAAAAAGCCGTTCTTCCACGCGCTCCCCGGCTCTGACACCCTGACGTTCGGCATGCTGGGCTGTGATTTCCATTGCGGTTACTGCCAGAACTGGCTCACGTCGCAGGCGCTGCGCGACGACGCCGCGGGCGTGCTCCCGACCGACGTCACTCCGGACGCGCTGGTGCGCCTGGCGCTCGGGCAGGGGGCGAAGCTCGTCGGCTCCTCCTACAACGAGCCGCTCATCACGGCCGAGTGGGCGGTGGACGTCTTCAAGGTGGCCCGGGCCGAGGGGTTGAAGACGGCGTTCATCTCTAACGGCAACGCCACCCCCGAGGTCCTCGACTACATCCGCCCTTGGACCGACTGCTACAAGATCGACCTCAAGGCGATGGACGATAAACGCTACCGCGAGCTGGGTGGCGTGCTGCAGCACGTGCTCGACGCGGTGCGCATGGTGTACGAGCGCGGCTTCTGGATCGAAATCGTGACGCTCGTCGTGCCCGGCTTCAACGACGACACGGCGCAGCTGCGCCGCGCAGCCGAGTACCTCGCATCGGTGTCGCCCGAGATCCCCTGGCACGTGACGGCGTTTCACAAGGACTACAAGATGACGGACCCTGACGACACGTCGGCGGAGACGCTGGTGCGGGCGTGCGAGATCGGGGCGGCGGCCGGTCTCAAGTTCATCTACGCCGGCAACCTCCCGGGGCGCGTGGGCCGCTGGGAGAACACCTATTGCCCCGACTGCGGCGACCTTCTGATCGAGCGCTACGGCTACGTCATCGAGCGAAACAAGCTCGCTGCCCAGGGGCGCTGCCCCACTTGCGGCCGCGGCATCCCGGGCGTTTGGTGCTAGCGGTCGTTCTGCTGCAGGTCGCAGTCTCCTTCACCCCGGCGCACCCCGGGTTCGATGCCGCCACCTTTGATCCGATCGTCCAGGGTGGCATCCACGCCGGCGCCTACCCCGGGGCGGCGTTCGTCGTGGGGCGCCGCGACACGATCCTCTTCGCCAAGGGCTACGGGCGGCTCACGTGGTCACCCTCCTCGCGCGCCGTGTCGGCGGAGAGCACGCTCTACGATCTCGCCTCGCTGACCAAGGTGGTGGCGACCACGACCGCGGCCATGCTGCTGGTGGAGCGCGGCAAGCTCGACCTCGACGCGCCGGCGGCGCGCTACGTCCCGGAGTTCGACGGCCCTGGAACGGCAGGCATCACGGTGCGCCAGCTCCTCACCCACACGTCCGGGCTGCGCGCCACGCTCCCTCTGTACCAGGAGCCGGACAGCGCCGCGGCGCTCGCGGCCCTGTTCCACGTGACGCCGATCGTGCCGCCGGGGACGCGCGTCATCTACTCGGACTTGAACGCGATGCTGTCCGGCGAAATCGTGCGCCGCGCGGCGGGGGAGCCGCTCGACCGCTTCGCGGCGCGCGAGATCCTCGCACCCCTCGGCATGACGCAGACGACCTTTCGGCCGCGGCGCGCCCTGTATGACCGCATCGCCCCGACGGGCGTGTGGCGCGGGACCCCCGTCGCCGGAGTCGTGAACGACCGCAACGCGGCGCGGCTCGGCGGCGTGGCGGGTCACGCCGGGCTGTTCGCCCCGGCTGCCGACGTGGCGCGGTTCGCGCAGTTCATGCTGCGGGAGGGCACGTTGCCCGACGGGCGCCCGCTGCTGGGGGCGGAGACGGTGCGCCGCTTCACCGCGCGGAGCGCGGGGCCCGAGCGGGGAACCGGTGGGGAAGCGCGAGCGCTGGGGTGGCAGGCCCTGCCCACGGGGGAAGCGGTGAGCAGCGTCGGGCATCTGTTCGGGCCGCGCAGCTACGGCCACACCGGGTGGACCGGCACGTCGCTGTGGATCGATCCGGAGCGGGATCTGTTCGTGGTGCTGTTGACGAATCGCGCCTACGCGCCGCGGGCCCGGCGCTCGTTCACCGCGTTGAAGCAGGTGCGCGGGCGGCTCGCCGACGCCGCCGCGCAGGCGTCCGATGCCGGCGCGCGCTGACCGTCCCGCGCTGTTCTACGACGGCGAGTGCGGATTCTGCCGCGACGCGGTCGCGGTGCTGTCCCGCTGGGATCGCGAGGGCCGCATCGAGCTGATCCCGTTTCAGGACGCGGCCCGCGTCGCGAAGTTCGGGCTGCCCCTCCCCGCGCTCGCCGCCGCGATGCACCTCGTGCTGCCCGACGGTCGCGTGGTCGCGGGGGCGGACGCGGTGCCCGAGCTCGGCCGGCTTTTGCCGGGCAAGCGGTGGCTGACCTGGCTGTTCGCGGTGCCGGGCGTGCGCCCGATTGCCCGGCGCGCCTACGCCTGGATCGCGGCGCGACGGCGGTGCCTGGTCCCGGGCCGCCCCGCGGGCTAGGTTGTCGGGCGAGGAGGAAGCACTGTGACGACTGCGACGCTGAACGAGGAAGCCGTGCGCCGGGCCCTGCGGCAGGTGAAGGACCCCGAGCTCGACATGAACATCGTGGACCTGGGCCTCGTGTACGATGTCGAGGTGGCCGACGGCGACGTGCGCATCGCGATGACGCTGACGTCACCGGGGTGCCCAGCCGGGCCGATGATCACGAACGACGTGTACAAGGTGGTGCGGGCGCTCGAGGGTGTGCAGGACGTCGATGTCGCGATCGTGTGGGAGCCGTACTGGACGCCGGAACGGATCGACCCGAAGGTCCGTGCGCTGATGGGGTTCTAGCGCAGCGCCTCGAGCAGCGCGTCTCCCAGCGCCGCGATCTGCCAGCGCCGGAGCTCCCCCACGTGGGCGAGCCCGGCGCCGTCTTTTGGATGAGCGCGCGCGACCGCTTCGAGCGTGCCCCGCCCGCACAGCACGCCGGGATCGAGTCCCAGCTCGGCGGCCACGCGATTGCGGGCCGCCTTGAGTCGCTCGACCCGGGCGTCGATCTCGGGGTCCTTGGGCGGACGCGCCGTCCGCTCGATGCGCGGCAGCTGCGCCTCCGGCAGTGTCAGCCCCTCACGAGTTGCGGCGAGCAGGGCCTCGCCGTGGCGGCGACCGAGCACCGCGGGGAGGCCGGACACTCGCCCCAGCGCTTCGTGCGTCTCGGGCAGCGCTTTGCTCACTGCGAGCAGCGCGTCGTTCCCGATGATCCGAAACGTCGCGGTGTCCGCCTGCGCCGCGACCTCTTCCCGCCAGCGATACAGCGCACGCAGCGTGGCGAGCTGCCGCGGGGCGAGCGCCTTCGCGCCCTTCACGCGCAGGTAGGCATCCGCCCCGTCACCGGACCCGGTCCATCGCAGCGCCTCCAGCCGCGCGAACTCCTCCTCCGCCCAGGCGAGACGGCCCAGCGCCACGAGCCGTGCCCGCAGCGCCTCGCGCAATGCGGGTAGGTGCCGCGTGTCCGCGGCCGCGTACTCGAGCATGGCCGGGGGCAGCGGCCGCCGCGACCAGTCGGCCTTCTGGTGCTCCTTTGAGAGCTTCACGCCGAGATGCTTATCCAGGAGCGCCGCGAGTCCCACGGCGCGCTCCCCGGCGAGCTGCGCCGCGATCCGCGTGTCGCACAACCGTCGCGCGCGGAAGCCGTAGTCGCGGTCGAGGATGCGGAGGTCGTAGTCCGCATCGTGGAAGATCTTTTCCACCTGCGGGTCGGCGAGGAGATCCCCCAGGGGGGCGAGATCGCGCACCGCGAGAGGGTCGATGATCGCGGTCTGTCGGGGGCTCGAGAGCTGAACCAGGAAAATGCGGTCGCGGTAGCGGTGAAAGCTCGCGGCCTCGGTGTCGGCCGCGACGAGCGGCTCGCGCCGCAGCGCGGCGACGACCTCGGCCAGCGCGGCGTCGGTGCGGATGTGCATCATTCTTCTTTGCCGAGCTGCTCCAGTCCGGCGGCGATCTCTTCCAGCGCCTTCGCGAGGGTCCGATAGAACTCGGGGTCCGGCGGCTGGGGAGCCCCGCCCAACGGCTCGCCGGCGGACTTGCGCGCCAGCCGTGCCGCGTGACGGATGTAGTCGGTGGCGACCCGCATCGGTTGTCCTCGTCTGAAGGGAGCGTGCGTGTCGAGTGCAGCGGCGTTGAGCCCAAAGATACGCAGTGCGCTCGCGCCGGGCAGTCTCGGTGACTGGCCGACCCCCCTCGAGTCCGCGCCCGGCCTCGCCGCCGCGTGCGGCGCCGCCGCGCTCTGGCTCAAGCGCGAGGACCGGTCCTCCCCCCGCTGCGGCGGCAACAAGGTCCGCGGCCTCGAATTCCTGCTCGGCCCGGCGCCGCCCGACGTGGTGTTCCTGACCGCCGGGGGCACGGGCTCGAGCCATTGCCTCCTCACCGCCGTCCACGCGGGCGCGCTCGGGGCTCGCACCGTGCTCGCCCAGTTCCCGCAGCCCGACACCGACGCCAGCCGCGCCGTCGCCGCGGCAAGCGCGGCGCGGGCGGCGCTGGTCGTGCGGGCGCGCTCACCGGCGGGGCTGCCGCTGGCGCTGCTCCAGGCCTGGCGGGCGGCGCGGCGTATGGGGCCCGTTCGCTGGATCCCGCCGGGGGGCGCGCACCCGCGCGCCGTTGTGGGGCACCTGCTCGCTGGTCTCGAGCTCGAGAGCCAGCTCCCCGACCTGCCCGACGCCATCGTGACGCCGCTCGGTACCGGGGGGACGGCCGCAGGGCTCGGGCTGGCGGTGGCCGCATTGTCCTGGCCGACCCGAATCGTCGGGGTGCGTGTCGCGCCGCGGCTCATCGCCAACCGCTGGCGCACGACCCGCCTCGCTCGCCGGGCGGCGCTGCTGCTCGCACGTCACGGCATACGTCTCCCGCTTCCCGCTTCCCGTTTCCCGTTGGCGGTGGTGGAGGGTCTGGGCGTTGGGTATGGGCATCCGACTCCCCTGGGCGAGGCGGCCCGTCGTCTCGCCGCGCCGCACGGGCTCGTGCTCGATCCGACGTACGGCGCCAAGGCCTTCGCCGCGGTCCCGGAGCTCGCCCGCCGCGGATTCCGTCGGATCGTGTTCTGGCACACCTTTGCGCTCCCAGGGGGCGAGTGAAGTGGGCCGGGCGCGCTCGATCCGCGTGCACGCGGGTGATGCCGAGCTCGCCGTGGCGGTGCGGGGCGAGGGGGCGCCGCTGCTGTTCGTCCACGGGTTCCCGTTCGACCACACGATGTGGCGGCATCAGCTGGGGTCTCTAGATGGGTGGCGTCGCATCGCGCCCGATCTGCGCGGCGTGCGCGTCTCGACGCCGCCCCGCGGGGGCTACACGATGGCTCGCTACGCGGACGATCTCGCGGCCGTGCTGGACGCGCTCGTGATCGAGCGGGCTACGGTGTGCGGCCAGTCGCTGGGCGGCTACATCGTGTTCGAGCTGCTGCGGCGGCATCCGGACCGCGTGGGCGCCCTGGTTCTCGTGGCCACGAAGCCCGACGCCGACACGCCCGAGGGGCAGGGCGCGCGCGACCAGGTGGTCGCGCAGACCGAGCGCGAGGGGCCGGCCGCCGTCGCGGACAGGATGCTCCCGAGGCTGCTGGGCCGCACCACGCGCGCCACCCGGCCCGGGGTGGCGGAGGCGGTGCGGCAGATGGCCGGCGGCTGGTCCGTCCCCGGGATGGTGGGCGCGCAGCGGGCGATGCGCGCGAGGCCCGACTCCACGGAGACGCTGCGCGGGCTGCGGCTGCCCGCGCTCGTGATCGGCGGGGAGGAGGACGAGATCGCTCCACCGCCCGTCGTGCGGGCCATGGGTGCGCTCATTCTGAACGCCCAGGTCGAGATCGTGCCGGGCGCGGGGCATGTCGTGCCGCTCGAGCGCCCGGCGGACACGACCCGCGCGCTCGCCGCGTTCCTCGGGAGGCTCGCCGCCGGAGGCGCCCTTCCCCGGCGCGGGGCGCCGGGCTAGGCTTCAAGCGTGAGTGCCGCGCAGAAATCGGATCAGACCGAGCCCTTCCGGCAGGGTTTCGTCGGCTACGCCAACGTGGACGGGCGGCAGTGGCGGGTGCTGGTGCGGCTACGGCTGGAGGACGAGGCCTGGTGGCGGGGTCGCCTGTGGTTCTGCGAGGCGGGGGGCACGGAGGTCTGGGACAAGGAGGAGCTCCTGGGGCGGAGCCCCGAGGAGTTGCTGCGTCAGGCTCGTGCCCTTCCGACCGCGGAGCTGGTGCGGCGCTTTCAGGAGTCGTATGACGAGCGGCGCCGCTACTTCGCACTGCGGGCGCTCGTGGACGACTTCGTCGAGGCGGCCCGGGGGCTGAACCGCGTGGCCGTGCGCGCAGGGGTGGACGGCGCCTACGGGCTCGGGACCACGCGCGAGCTCGATCGCCTGCAGCGACAGATGCAGTTCCTCGTGGCCGGGATGCGGCAAGTCGCCGGCAAAGAGGGCCGGGCGACTTAGGATCCCTTGCGCTGCGGCTTCCCGGGCGGGCTCGCGCCCTGGAACACGTCCCGGTTTTTGGCGATGTAGCTCTTCCACTGCGGTGGAGTGTCTTCCTCCGGGAAGATCGCCGTGACCGGGCACTCCGGCTCGCAGGCCCCGCAGTCGATGCACTCGTCCGGGTGAATGTACAGCTGGTCCTCCCCCTCGTAGATGCAGTCCACCGGACACACGTCTACGCAGGAGCGGTCCTTCAAGCCGATGCAGGGTTCCGCGATGATGTACGGCATGCGCGTCCTCGGTTGTCTCTTCACCCCGCTCGCGGGGCCGAATCGCAAACATAGATTGGGACCCCCCCCAGTCAAGTGCGCGTCACGCAGTCGCTTCGCACCCGCCGCCAACGCTGGGACGCAGCGCCTCGTGGGAACAGCCCGCTGCTTGCGAAGCGACAACCGAAAACCACGAACGCCTCGCCGTCCCAACGCCATCCTGATGAGGGACTCGGTCTCGGTCGTCGGGATGCTCGTCCTCATCGTCGCGTGCTACCACATCGCGGCGGCACGGCGCGACGTCACGCGATCTTCTCCGACTGACGCGGGGCGGCCGCGTCGTCGTCCCCATGGTTGCGACGGCGCTGGAGCCCCAAAAACGGTCGCCCGGCTGGCGGTTGGGATTCTGAGCGGTATCTTTGATCCCTATGGGTATCATTCGGGCGAGGCGCAAGAGCGAGACGCGCGTGCTGCTGCTCGAGGCGGGTCTACGCGTGCTTGCCGAGCGAGGCGTCGAGCTCGGAAGCCTCGATGACGTGGCCGACGCAGCGGGCTTCACGAAGGGCGCCATCTACCGCCAATTTCCCTCCAAGGGAGCGTTTCTCCTGGCCCTGTTCGAGCAGTACGCGGCGGTGGCCCGCGCGGGCTCCGGGGCGCGGCGGGCGCCTTGGTTCGTCCCGCTGACTCTGGAGTTCGCCGCCCGGGCGCTGCGAGATCCGCTGCTGCGACGGCGCCTGGCAGTAGTCCTGCGGGAAGCGCCGGAAGGGGGCACGCCGGAAGGACCCCTGCTCCGGGCCCTGGCCCGCGTGCTCGCCACGCCTCCGGCCGCGCCATGAGTCCCCGGTCGCCCAGGCTGATCGACCTCAGCCACACGATCGAGCACGGGATGGTGACCTACAAGGGCCTCCCCGCGCCGGTGATCGGCGACTGGCTGAGCCGCGACGCCTCGAGCGCCCGTTATGCCCCCGGGACGACGTTCCAGATCGGCAAGATCGGAATGCTCGCGAACACCGGTACCTACATCGACGCACCGTTTCATCGCTTCGAAGACGGGAACGACATCGCCGCCTACCCGCTCGAGGCGGTGGCGGACCTGCCGGGGGTCGTGATCCGGGCGACCGAACGAGACGGTCGGGCGCTCGACGCGCCGCGGTTTCGCGGGCGGGAGCTGCGCGGGAAGGCCGTGTTGTTGCACACCGGCTGGGACGCGCACTGGCGCACGGATCGGTACGCCCGGGGCCATCCCTTCCTGACGCGCGCCGCGGCCGAGTTCCTCGCGGAAGGCGACGCCGCGCTCGTCGGGATCGATTCGCTCAACATTGACGACGACACGGACGGCGCGCGCCCCGCCCATACGATCCTGCTGGGCGCGGGAATCCCGATCGTTGAGCATCTGTGTGGCCTGGGGGACCTGCCGGATCAGGGATTCCGGTTCTTCGCGGTGCCGGCGAAGGTGAAGGGGCTTGGGAGCTTCCCGGTGCGCGCCTTCGGGCTCATCGGCGGGACGACGCGGTGAGTCTCTCCTGGCCTGGCTGGCCCATATCACGGTGATTTCACGCGGCGGCTCGAGATTGAGGGAAGGAGGGCCCTTCTCAGGAGGCCGCCATGCGGTTCGTGTCCGTTGTCCTCGCCGCGCTGCTTTTGGGCCTCGCGGTGTCCGGGTGCCAGGACCCCAATTCTCCCGCTGCCCGCCCAGAGATGATGTTCCCCGGAGGGGGCGGCGGTGGTGGGGGTGGGGGTGGCGGTGGTGTCAGCGCGTCTGTTGGAGTGGACATCGGCATCATGGTGGTCACCGTGAGGATTACGGCAATCAGCCAGGTCAACCGCGTCGACTGGTTCGGCCCCTACTACGTGATGAACTACGATCTCTACACGCCCAACACCACGCCGGCGAGTACGGAGCTGAAGGGCTCCTTCGGAGCCGGCGGTGGCTGCGCGAATTGCTGGCAGTGGTCGTACACGTTCGTAACCAGGGGCGACGCCGTCATCTCCCTCTCCCTGTACGACGACCAGAGCTGCTGCTTCAACGGCATGCAGCCTGTGACCATCGTCGGCTCGAGTAGCAATCTCTTGCTCCTCCTCGCGGGCAGGACGTGCGGCATCAACGGGACGGTAGCGCTGGTGAAGCTGACGGCCGCGGACGCTTGTGCCTCCTACTCCTTTTCGACCACGGGCTCCGGCACGGGCGGCACCCGGTCTGCGACCGTCCAGGGCACCGTGACTTTGCGGAGCGGGCTTCAGTACCAGAGCGCGATGCGGCAGCAAGTGTATCAGGCGTACGCCAATCTCATGGGGGACCTCGACGTCGCGGCGTCCATCTGTTACCAGCGCTGGCAGGGCGAGGTGGCCGATATGCAGGGGCAGCTTCTCCCGCTCATCGCCATCGGATTCGGTTTCGCGAGCCTTGGGCAGGGCCTCGCCGAGGGGGTCCTCCAGAACCAGTTCTTGGTGCCGGCTATCGAGGCCGCGGACTTCATGAGTCATGTGCGCGACTACGCGTCCCATAGCGTGACGTTCAGCGCTCAATCCCTGTTCGACTGCGGCGACATCCACCTGCTCTGGTGGTACCTCCAGCAGCCCGTTGCCCCGAGCGGCGCGAGACAGCTGCGCGGAGCGGTGAGCTCGGTGCTGAACGATCTGAGAGTGGTGCTCACAGACCTGCCGACGGGTGATCGCAGCAAGGTCACGGCCGATTTTGCGACCCAGGTGACGGACGTTGGCGCGGCCGTGTCGGGCGACGGGAGTCTCGTTCAATACCTGCAGAGTCTCGCGAGCGGAACGGCACCGAATCCGGGCGTGTGTCTCGATTGCCGGAGCGCCGCGTCCATCCTGGTCACGAAGCTGTTTCAGCCGATGTACGCGGAGCTCGCGTCCGACCGGGGCTACGTCGCGAGCACCTACCAGCTGCTGCGCCCGTAGTCGGGGGTCAGTCCGCCGGCACCGCCTGGCTCCGCTCGAGGGGCTCCCGCTGGCCGAGCTTGCGCTCGATCTCCCGCGTGATGTGCATCGAGCAGAACTTCGGCCCGCACATCGCACAGAACTCGGCCGACTTGAAGTACTCGGCGGGCAGGGCCTCGTCGTGCAGCTCGCGCGCCCGTTCGGGATCGAGCGCGAGGCGGAACTGCTCGTTCCAGTCGAACGCGTAGCGCGCCCGGCTGAGCGCGTCGTCGCGGTCCCGAGCGGCGGGGCGGCGCCGTGCGAGGTCCGCCGCGTGCGCGGCGATCTTGTAGGCGATCACGCCCTCGCGCACCTCTTCCGGGTTGGGCAGCCCGAGGTGCTCCTTGCGCGTCACGTAGCACAGCATGTCCGCCCCGAACCAGCCGATCATCGCCGCGCCGATCGCGGAAGTGATGTGGTCGTAACCCGGGGCGACGTCCGTCACGAGGGGCCCGAGCGTGTAGAACGGCGCCTCGTGACACAGCTCCTTCTCGAGCCGGACGTTCACCTCGATCTGGTGCATCGGGATGTGGCCCGGTCCCTCGATCATGACCTGCACGTCCTGCGCCCAGGCCCGCGCCGTCAGCTCGCCCAACGTCACGAGCTCGGCCAGCTGGGCCTTGTCCGTGGCGTCGGCGAGCGAGCCAGGCCGCAAGCCGTCGCCGAGCGACAGCGTGACGTCGTACGCGCGCGCGATCTCGAGGATGCGGTCGAAGTGCGTGTAGAGCGGGTTCTGCCGATTGTGATGCATCATCCAGTAGGCGAGCAGTGACCCGCCCCGCGACACGATCCCCGTGACGCGGCCGAGCGCGAGCGGCACGTGCTCCCGCAGGATCCCGCAGTGCACGGTGACGTAGTCCACGCCCTGCCGCGCCTGGTGGTCGATCATGTCCAGCAGGTCGTCCGCCGTGAGGGCCTCCACCGAGCGCGCCGCCTCGACCGCCTGGTAAATCGGCACCGTCCCCACCGGTACCGGCGACGCGTCGATGATCGCCTCTCGGATGGCGTCGATGTCGCCACCGGTCGACAGGTCCATCACCGTGTCCGCGCCGTAGTGCACGGCGTTGTGGAGCTTGGCGAGCTCCTCGTCGAGGTTCGCCTCGACGGCCGAGCTCCCGATGTTGGCGTTGATCTTGACCTTCGCCACCGCCCCGATGGCCATGGGATCGAGCCGCTTCGCGAGGTGATGGACGTTGGCGGGGATGATCAGCCGCCCACGCGCGGTTTCGTCGCGGATGAGCTCCGGGGGGAGCCCCTCGCGTTCCGCGACGCGGCGCATCTGTGAGGTGATCGTGCCCTGGCGGGCCGAAACGAGCTGCGTGATGCCGGTCATACGCGACTCCCTTCGCCGGTGCTAGCCGGATCAGGTTCAAAGGGTGTGATCTCAGCCCGCTCGCGGCGGGCACCCCTGTCGTGTCGCAATCTAGCGGGCGGGCGGCGCTACGGAATCGCAGCCTGGTGATGTGATGATGTCGCGATACTGGCTGCCAACGGCGGCCTTCAGATCTCCCTGGGTTTTGGCGGGCTGTAGCGCTCCGGGTCCCTGTGGAGCTTCTCCCACTCCGTCCGGAACGCGAACGGGTCGAGGCCGCTCGCCCGGTCCACGGCGAGGATCCCGTCCAGGTGGTCGATCTCGTGCTGCAGCAGTTCCGACATCGGGCCGTCGAGCTGCATCGTGTGCTGCTTCCCCTTCAAGTCTGTATACGTCAGCGTCGCCGTGTACGCGCGCGTCACTCGCACCAGCAGGTTGGGAAACGAGAAACAGTCGTCCCAAACGAGGAAGTCGTCGGGCCCCACGTCGGTGATCTCGGGGTTGATCATCGTCCAACGCTGCTTGTCGACCTCCACGAACACGATGCGCACCGGCGCGCCGATTTGGGAGGCCGCGAGCGCCCGGCCCATTCTGTATTTCCGCTTCGCGGCGCGCAGCGTGTCGCGCAGGTCGTCGGCGATGAGCCGCGTCGCGGCGGACATCGGGTCGTGGACCCGCTCGCAGCGGGCCCGCAGCACGGGATCGCCCAGTTGGCGAATGCGGCGGACTGCCATGGGGCGCCAATTTGGGGATTTGCGACCGACCTGCAACCCACGGTAACCTACAGACCCCTCATGTCCCTCGCGGGGCTGGTGTTAGCGGCCGGGCGCTCGGAGCGCATGGGCACTCCCAAAGCCCTCTTGGACTTCCGGGGCCAGCCCTTCGTGATCCGGATCCTCGAGGCGCTGGAGGCCCTGGAGGTCAGGCCCCGCGTGGTCGTGCTGGGGCCCGACGCCCCCCGCATTCGTCCTGCACTGGCGGCGCACGACTGCATCGTCGTCGAAAACGCCGACGTGGCGGGCGGGTCGATCGCCTCGCTGCGAGCCGCGCTGCGGGCGCTCCAGACCGTGCGACCGTCCGGGCTGCTCGTCTGGCCGGTGGACCTCCCTCACGTCCGCGTCGCCACCGTCGAGCGGCTGATCGAAGCGTATCGCCGCACTGCTGCCGCCGCGGTCGTCCCGACGTTCGGCGAGCGGCGCGGTCACCCGGTGATCTGGGACCACGAGCTTTTCCGGGAGCTCGCGTCGAGCAACGACGCGACGCGGCACGGCGCCCGGGCCGTGCTCCAGGCTCACGCGGACCGGATCCACTGCGTCGCGGCGGACGATCCGGCTGTCATCGACGACCTCAATACGCCCGCCGACTACGAGCGCTTGGTGCGGGAGGTGAATCGGGACATCTACTGAGCGGTCAGCCGTCAGCCGTCAGCCGAAAGCTGATGGCTGACAGCCACTTGCGAATTCACGCCAAGGTCCTTTCGTTTAGTTGACAATCCCGACAAATGCACTTAGGATTCCCAGGTGATGCGTAACACACTACCGCAACTCGCTGTCCACAAAGGACTTCGGGGCGATATCCTGCTCGAGCTGAAGCGCTCGCAGCCGCGCACGGCGACCGAGCTGGGCGCGAAGCTCGGCGTTTCCGCCAACGCGATCCGCCATCACCTGAAAGAGCTCGTGACCGAGTCGCTCATCACCTACGGCCGCGAGCAGCGTGGTGTGGGCGCCCCCACGTACGCCTACCGCCTCAGCCCCGAGGGTGAGGCAATCTTCCCCAAGCGCTACGAGGAGACCCTCACGGAGCTCCTGGGGCGAGTCGCGCAGAAAGACGGGCGCGGCGCCGTGGTGGAACTGTTCGCGGACCACTATGCCGCGCTCGCTCGCAAACTCGCGGCCGAGCTCGGGGACGCCCCACCCGCGGAGCGGCTCGCGGCGGTGGCCCGCCTGATGAGCGACGCGGGCTACATGGCGGAGTGGCAGCCGGGCACCGCGAGCGGCACGTTCCTGCTCGCGGAGCACAACTGTGCGATCCGGGCGGTGGCGGAGCGGTTCCCGGAGGCATGCGCCGCGGAGCAGCGGTTCTTGCGGGCCGCCCTCGGGGCCGCGGTCGAGCGGCGCACCCATATCGTGGCCGGCTGTAACGCGTGCGAATACACCGTGAGCTTCGGAGCGACTGCGGGCGCGACACCGGCGCCAGGGGAGCGGACATGAGCACCGGGATCGAAGCGCAGGTACTGCAGCCTTACAAGTACGGGTTCGTCACCGACATCGAGGCGGACGTCGTTCCGCCCGGCTTGAGCGAGGACGTCATCCGGCTGATCTCCGCCAAGAAGGGCGAGCCGGAGTGGATGCTCGAGTGGCGGCTCCGGGCCTACCGCAACTGGCTGAAGATGCCCGAGCCGCACTGGGCGAACGTGCGCTATGGGCCGATCGATTACCAGGCGATCAGTTACTACGCGGCGCCGAAGAAGCGTCCGCAGCTGGAGAGCCTGGAGCAAGTGGACCCCAAGCTGCTCGAGACGTTCGAGAAGCTGGGGCTGCCGCTCGAGGAGCGGAAGCGACTCGCCGGCGTCGCGGTGGACGCCGTGTTCGACAGCGTCTCGGTGGCGACGACGTTCCGGGAGACCCTCGCGCAGCAGGGGATCATTTTCTGTGCGATCTCGGAGGCGATCCGCGAGCACCCGGAGCTCGTGCGGGAGTACGTTGGCTCGGTGGTGCCCTACAACGACAACTTCTTCGCCGCCCTCAACTCGGCCGTGTTCACCGACGGCTCGTTCGCCTACATCCCGAAGGGGGTGCGCTGCCCGCTCGAGCTGTCGACCTACTTCCGGATCAACACCTCGGCCACGGGCCAGTTCGAGCGCACGCTCATCGTGGCCGAGGAGGGGAGCTCCGTGAGCTACCTCGAGGGCTGCTCGGCGCCGATCCGTGACGAGCACCAGCTGCACGCGGCGGTGGTCGAGCTCGTCGCCCTCGACAACGCCACCATCAAGTATTCGACGATCCAGAACTGGTACCCGGGCGACGAAGCGGGCCGCGGCGGGATCTACAACTTCGTCACTAAGCGCGGGAAGTGTCTGGGCAAGAGCTCGAAGATCTCCTGGACGCAGGTGGAGACCGGGTCCGCGATCACCTGGAAGTACCCGGGATGCATCCTGCAAGGGGACAACTCGACCGGGGAGTTCTATTCGGTGGCGGTGACCAACAACCGCCAGCAGGCGGACACGGGCACGAAGATGATCCACCTGGGGAAGAATACGCGCTCGACGATCGTGTCGAAGGGGATCTCCGCGGGTCATGGACAGAACACCTACCGCGGGCTCGTGAAGATCCTGAAGGGCGCCGAGGGGGCCCGCAACTACTCGCAGTGTGACTCGATGCTCATCGGAGATCAGTGCGGGGCGCACACCTTCCCCTACATCGACGTGCGCAACAGTACGGCGATCATGGAGCACGAGGCGTCGACCTCCAAGATCGGCGAGGACCAGATCTTCTACTGCAAGCAGCGCGGCCTCGCCGCGGAGGATGCGGTCAACATGATCGTGAACGGCTTCTGCAAGGAAGTCTTCAAGGAGCTGCCGATGGAGTTCGCCGTCGAGGCGCAGCGGCTGCTCGGGATCAGCCTCGAGGGCAGCGTCGGATGACGGCCAAGGTC
>Ga0209159_1000060_pt1 | contig 91408 bp, 76 predicted proteins | sample GraSoiAngelo_144_FD_185901 | JGI IMG/M metagenome (GOLD analysis project Ga0209159, IMG submission 185901) | Grasslands soil microbial communities from the Angelo Coastal Reserve, California, USA - 14_1009_02_40cm (SPAdes) (version 2) | ecosystem: Environmental > Terrestrial > Soil > Grasslands ...
AACCGGGGCAGTGGCTCCGGGAAGACCGGCGGCTGCCCCTGACCGAGGGTCGCGGGGCGGGCCTCGCGGGGCCAACTTAATGCGCATGGACCTCCCCGTTCTCACCACGCTGCTCGTGACCCTGCGCCTTTCGGGCGTGGCTCAAGGCACGCCCATGGAAGCGTTCCGCGGCAACATCGCGGCCATCCACGCGCGCGACCGCGCGGCCTACCTCTCTCACTACCTCCACACCCCCGAGCTCGCGCGCGTCGGGCCCGACGGCCTGCGGCTGGGTTACGACGAGTTCGCCCGCGGCGCGGGGGAGGGTTGGCCGGACACGCTGGTCGCGACGCACCTCCGCATCGTGGCGGTCTCCCCGGATGTCGCCTACGGCGTGTACCGCTACCGCGTCGTGGACACGAGCGGCAGCGCGCGCGGCGTGAGCGAGCGCGTGTTCGTGCGCACGCCGGCGGGCTGGAAGGTGGCGGTGACGACGGCCTTCCCCACGCCGGGCGCCGCGCCGCCACCGACCGCGTTCATCGGCGCCACCCTGGTGGACGGGACCGGCGCCGCTCCGGTGCGCAACGCCGTGGTGTTGATGCGGGACGGCCGGGTCGCCTGCGCGGGCCCCCGCGCCGCCTGCCCCGTCCCTCCCGACGCCGACACCGTGAGCGCGGCGGGGAAGTGGATCATCCCCGGCCTCGTCGACACGCACGTGCATTTCTCCCAGTCGGGCTGGGTGGACGGACGGCCCGACGCCCTCGACCTGCGCGAGCAGTACCCGTACGACCAGGTGGAGGCCGACCTGCACGCACGCCCCGAGCGGTTTTTCCGCTCCTACCTGTGCAGCGGCGTCACCTCGGTGTTCGACGTCGGGGGGTATCCGTGGACGCTCGACCTCCAGGCGCGTACCGCGCACAGCACTACCGCACCCCGCGTGCTGTCCGCCGGCCCGCTCCTTTCCACGATCGACTTCTGGCTCAACCTGCCCGACCAGCGCCAGTTCATCTACATGGCGGACGACGCCACGGTGCGGCAGGCCGTGCGCGCCCACAAGGCGTGGGGCGCCGCGGCGATGAAGGTGTGGTACATCATGCCGCCCCAGCCGCCCGACACCGCGCGTGTGTCCGCGCTCGTCGCCGCCGCCGGCGACGAGGCCCGGAAGGTCGGGCTGCCGCTCATCGTGCACGCCACCGGGCTGTGGGAGGCGAAGGACGCCCTGCGCGCGGGAGCGCGGGTGCTCGTGCACTCGGTGTGGTCCGCGCCGGTGGACGACGAGTTCCTCGCGCTGGCGCGGCGCGCGGGGACGATCTACGCGCCGACGCTCATGGTTCCCGACGGCTACCGCCAGGTGGCGGCGCGGCGGTTCGAGCGCGACCGGCAGCCGCTCGAGTGCGTGGATCCGGGAACTCGTGCCAAGGCCCTCGCAACGGACAGCGTCGCGCCCGCGAAGCGCCCCACCACCGCCGCCCTCGAGCAGCGAGCCGCGCGGACGGCGCAGGGACTGGCGCTGGGGCTGGCGAACCTCAAGCGGGTGCACGACGCGGGGATCCCCATCGCGCTCGGGACCGACGCAGGCAACCCGCTCACGTTGCATGGGGCGTCCGTGTTCATGGAGCTCGAGGCGATGCAGGCGGCGGGGCTCACCCCGCTCGAGGTGCTCGTGGCGGCGACGCGCACCGGGGCCCGCGCCCTGGAACTCGACAGCACGGGCACGGTGACGGCCGGCGCCACGGCGGACCTCGTCGTGCTGGACGCGGACCCGCTCGCGGACATCAAGAACGTCCGGCGCATCGCGCTCGTGGTGCGGCGGGGCGAGGTGTACACGCGGCGCGAGCTCGAGTACCGCTAGGCCTCGCTCCTTGACGCGCCCCCACCCCGCGAACGTGATTCAGGTGTGACCACCGCGAGCCTGCCCGCCGGCCTGACCATCGGCCCGCTCACGAGCGACGCGGACGCGCGGGAATGCGCGCACCTCATGGCCACGTCCGACCCGTGGATCACCCTCGGGCGGGGTTACGAGGACTCGCTGCGCATCGTGAGCGATCCCACACGTGAAGTGTACGTGGCGAAGGCCCAGGGCGAGCTCGCGGGCTTCCTGATCCTCTCGATGACGGGACCTTTCGTCGGCTACGTCCAGACGCTGTGCGTCCACCCCGACCACCAGCGCCGGGGCGTCGGCACGTTGCTGTTGCGGTTCGCCGAGGAGCGCATCTTCCGCGAGTCACCCAACGTGTTCCTGTGCGTGTCGTCCTTCAACACGGACGCCAGGCGGCTGTACCACCGGCTCGGCTACGACGTGGTGGGCGAGCTGACGGACTACCTCGTACGCGGCCACTCCGAGATCCTGCTCCGCAAGACGATCGGCCCGCTCGCGGGGTTCCGCAGCGGCTGAGCGTCAGTTCACATCGTCTCCCTTTCAACGAGGTGCGTATGCGTGCCTTCGCTCTGCCGATCGCGTGCTCGGTCCTCGGCGCCCTGCTGGTCGCGGCGGCGCCGCGACCGCTGGAGGAGCTACGGGGGTTCAGCGCCCGCGCGACCCGGGACGAGCGCGACTGGGAGGCGAAGCTCCAGGCGATCCCGAGCAGCGACAGCATGCGCTCGTACATGCGCCGCCTCTCGGCCCGGCCGCACCACGTGGGCTCGCCCTACGACAAGGCGAACGCCGAGTGGCTGCTCGCCCAGTTCAAGGAGTGGGGCTGGCAGGCGCAGATCGAGACGTTCGACGTGCTGTTCCCCACCCCGCGCGAGCGGGCGGTCGAGCTCGTGGCGCCCACCCGCTTCGTCGCCAAGCTCCAGGAGCCGCCCGTGCCCGGCGACCCCACGTCCGGCCAGCAGAACGAGCAGCTCCCCACCTACAACGCCTATTCCACGGACGGCGACGTCACCGGGCCGCTCGTCTACGTGAACTACGGCGTGCCCGGAGATTACGAGCAGCTCGAGCGCCTCGGGGTTTCCGTCCAGGGCGCGATCGTGATCGCGCGCTACGGCGGGTCGTGGCGCGGCATCAAGCCCAAGGTCGCGGCCGAGCACGGAGCGGTGGGATGCCTCATCTACTCCGATCCCCGGGACGACGGCTACCGGCAGGGCGATGTGTACCCGCAGGGCCCCTGGCGGCCGCGGGACGGCGTGCAGCGCGGCAGCGTGGCCGACATGCCACGCTATCCCGGCGATCCCCTGACCCCGGGCGTCGGCGCGACGCCGGGCGCCAAACGGCTGTCGCTCGCCGAGGCGCAGACGATCACCAAGATCCCGGTGCTGCCGATTTCCTACGGCGACGCGCAGCCGCTGCTCGCGGCGCTGCGCGGCCCCATGGCGCCCGACGCCTGGCGCGGCGCGCTGCCCCTCACGTATCGCATCGGCCCCGGCCCGGCGAAGGTCCACCTCCGGGTCAAGTCCGACTGGAGCACCAAGCCGCTGTACGACGTGATCGCGCGGCTGCCGGGCGCGAGCGCGGCGGACCAATGGATCATGCGGGGCAACCATCACGACGCCTGGGTGAACGGCGCCCAGGATCCCATCTCGGGGCTCGTGCCGCTGCTCGAGGAGGCGCGCGCCCTGGGACAGCTCGCCCGTCAGGGGTGGAAGCCGCGGCGCACGATCATCTACGCCGCCTGGGACGGCGAGGAGCCGGGCCTGCTCGGCTCGACCGAGTGGGTCGAGGCGCACGGGGACGAGCTGCGGCAGCACGGAGCGGTCTACATCAACTCGGACGTGAACAGCCGGGGCTATCTCCTGGCGGCAGGGTCGCACGCGCTGCAGCGCCTCGTGAACGACGTGGCGAAGGACATCGTCGACCCCGAGACCAAACTCTCGGTGTGGAAGCGCGCCCAGCTGCGGGAGATCGCCGAGACGGACTCGGCCGAGCGCCGTCGTGAGATCCGCCAGGCGGTCGATCTGCGCATCGACGCCCTCGGCTCCGGCTCGGATTACACGCCGTTCCTGCAGCATGCCGGCGTCGCCACGCTAGACCTGCGCTACGGGGGCGAAGGGGGCGGCGGCATCTACCACTCGATCTATGACGACTTCCACTGGTTCACGACGTTCGACGACAGCGCGTTCGTCTACGGCCGCGCGCTCGCCCAGACGGTGGGCACCGCTGTACTCCGCCTCGCGAACGCCGAGGTGCTGCCGTTGGAGTTCGGCGGGCTCGCGGAGACCGTGGGCCGCTACGCGGGCGAGCTGAAGCAGCTGCTCAAGAGCAGGCAGGAGCAGGCGCGCGAGCGGAACCGCCAGATCGAGGAGGGCGTCTTCACGGCGACGGCGGACCCCCGCGAGCCGTTCGTCCCGCCGCAGCCGGAGGAGGTGCCGCCGCACCTCGACTTCGCGCCGCTCGACAACGCCGTGGACGCGCTCACCAAGAGCGCCCAGCGCTACGAGCAGGCGTTCGCGCGGGCGCAGGGGGACAGCGGCAAGCCGCTCGCCCGCCCCGAGGCCCAGGCGCTGAACGCGCTGCTCATGCAGAGCGAGCGCACCCTGACGAGCGCCGAAGGCCTGCCGCGGCGCCCCTGGTTCCGCCACCAGCTGTACGCGCCCGGCTTCTACACGGGCTACGGAGTGAAGACGATGCCGGGCGTGCGCGAGGCCATCGAGCAGAAGAACTGGAAGGAGGCGGACGACCAGATCGGCCGCGTCGCGCAGACGCTCACCGCCGAGGCGGCGCTGCTCGACCGGGCGACGGCAGCGGCGGAGGCGCTCGCGCGGTAGGGGTTGACTCGGAAGCGTGAGCCCGGCGACAATGCGAGCAGTCTCTGCATCGGAGGTGGCATGAAGCAGGCAGCCGTTTTCGCAATCACCGGCGTGCTCGCCGGCTCGCTCGCGGGCGTCGCTCAGCAGGCGGCCCCCCAACCGGCCGTGCCCTACACCTACCAGGGCACCGTCCACTCGGTGCAGGCGAAGACCGGTACGCTCGAGCTCATCACGGGCGTGGGGCATGCCCTGCGTCTCGTGCGGATGAGCGTCCCGACCGGAGTGCGGGTCGCCGGCACGGCCGCCGCAGGGGCCTCGGGCGGCGTGATGGGCGTGCAGCCCGGCGACGTGGTGCGCGTCGTGTGCCACCGCGCGGGCGGGAGGCTCGTCGCCGACAAGGTCGAGAAGCTGGAGCCCACGCGGTGAGCAGCCCCGGGGCCGCGGCGGCCCTCTGGCTCGCGGCCTTCGCCTTCGCCGGCTGCAGGGTCGTCAAGCCGGGAGATCCGCTGCTGGGGCTCACCCGCGAGCAGCGCGACCGCTTCGAGCGGGGACGCGCGGTGTTCGACAGCGTGTTCACGCCCGAGACCGGCCTGGGCCCGCTCTTCAACTCGACGGCCTGCGGCGAGTGTCACGAGGATCCGAAGAGCGGCGGCACCGGCGACGAGGTCGAGGTGCACGCGACGGCGTTCCGCGGCGGCGTGTGCGACCCGCTGGTGCAGGAAGGCGGGCCCGTCATTCAACAGCACACCACCCCCGCCCTCAAGCAGGCGCTCGGGATCGACGCGGAGCCGTTCCCGCCGTCGGCGACGGCGCGCGCCATGCGGACCACGCCCGTGATCTTCGGGCGCGGCCTGCTCGATCTCGTGCCCGACTCGGTCATCCTGTCCTACGCCGATCCTGACGACAAGAACCACGACGGCATCTCGGGCCGCGTCAACCGCAACGTGGACGGGCGGATCGGCCGGTTCGGCCGCAAGGCCCTCGTCCCCACGCTGCGCGAGTTCAACGACGGCGCCTTTGTCGCCGAGCAGGGCGTGACCAATCCCTCCGTCCCGACGGAAGAGACGATCGGCGGCAAGCCGATCCCCGGGGGCGTCGATCCCGTGGCGGACCCGGAGATCAACCAGGACCAGCTCGACCTCACGAACGACTTTGTCCGCTTCCTGGGCGCGCCGACACCCGAGCGGCTGGGAGGCGAGGGCCGCCGGGGCCGCGAGATCTTCTCCCGCATCGGCTGCGCCGCCTGCCACGTCCCGATGCTCCGGACGGGCGCCAGTCCGGTCGCGGCGCTGCGCTCCAAGGACGTCGCGGCCTACACGGACCTGCTGCTGCACGACATGGGCCCCGACCTGGCCGACATCTGCCTCGGCCTCGCCACGCCGGCCGAGTTCCGGACGGAGCCGCTCATCGGGCTGCGCTCCGTCAAGACGTTCCTGCACGACGGCCGCGCCGCGACCCCCGAGCAGGCGATCCAGGACCATGGGGGCGAGGCGGCGGGGGCGCGCGACCGGTTCCAGGCCCTGCCGCCCCCCGAGCGCCAGGCCTTGATCGCATTTCTCAAGTCGCTGTAAGCATTTGCAACGGGGCCTTGAACACCCCGGCGGGGGGTGATTAGCATCTCTCCGCCGATAACCCGACGCGCCCAACGCTGATGCCTCTCCTCTCCCTAAACGGGGTCTCCAAGCGGTTCGCTGGTGTGACCGCGGTCGACCAGGTGTCGTTCGCCGTCGATCGCGGTCAGGTGGTCGGTTTTCTCGGGCCCAACGGCGCGGGGAAGACGACGACGATGCGCCTGATCACGCAGTTCTACGAGCCCGACGAGGGCGCCATCACGCTGGACGGCACGCCGCTCGCCGTGGCGGCGCGCGAGGCGAAGCGCCGCATCGGCTACCTGGCCGAGAACAACCCGCTGTACGAAGAGATGCTGGTCGCGGATTACCTCGCCTTTATCGCCGACCTGCGCGAGCTCGGCGGCGCGAGTCGCGCCCGGTCGCTCGACGAGGCCGTCACCGCGACGGGGATCGACGGGGTGTTCTACCGGCCGATCGGCGAGCTGTCAAAGGGCTACCGCCAGCGCGTCGGGCTGGCGCAGGCGATCCTCCACCGGCCCGACCTGTTGGTCCTCGACGAGCCGACGGAGGGCCTCGACCCGAACCAGCGGGTGGAGATCCGCCAGCTCATCGGCACCCTGGGGCGCGACCGCACGGTGCTGCTCTCGACCCACGTGCTCTCGGAGGTGCAGCAGAGCTGCTCGCGCCTCCTGATCATCAGCCGCGGCAAGATCGTGGCCGACGGTCCCGTGGATCGCCTGATCGAGCGCGCGTCGGGTGCCGTCGAGATCGCGGTCGAGGCCGCAGGCGACGGGATCGCGCAGGCGCTGCACGGCCTTCCCGGCGCGCGCAACGTAGCGGTGTCGCGCACGGGCGGCGACGGGCGCGTCGCCCTGACCCTCACCGCCGACCGCACCGCCGACCTGCGGCCCGAGATCTTCGCCCTCGCGAAAGCACGCGGCTGGACGCTGTACGAGCTGCACCAGGAGACCGGGAGCCTCGAGGAGCTGTTCCGCCAGCTCACGGCCGGCGGGGAGGCCGAGACGTGAAGCGCGGCCTGCGGACGGCGTGGACGGTAGCGCGGCGCGAGCTGCGCGCGCTGTTCGACCAGCCCACGGGCTACATCCTGCTCGTCGTGTTCGTCGCCGTGAACGACTTCCTGTGCTTCCGCCAGATCGAGCTGTACGGCTTGGCGACGCTGCGGCCGATGCTCGACTTCCTCCCCTGGCTGCTCCTGTTCCTCGTCCCCGCCGTGACGATGCGCGCGCTCGCCGAGGACGCGCGCTCGGGCACCCTCGAGGTCGTGCTGGCGCAGCCGGTCACCGAGCTGGAGCTCGTGGTCGGCAAGTACGTCGGGGCGGTGCTCTTCCTGGTCATCGCGCTCGGGCTGACCCTCCCCATCCCGCTCGGGCTCGCCCTGGGCGCGCCGTTGCCGGCGGGGGTCGTGGTGGCGCAGTACGTGGGCTCGGCGCTGCTCGCCGCGGGCAGCGCCGGGGTCGGGCTGTGGGCCTCGAGCGTGAGCAAGAATCAGGTCACGGCCTTCATCCTCGCCGTCGGCGTGACGTTCCTGCTCGTCCTGGTGGGCCTCGACCCGCTGCTCGTCGGCCTGCCGCCGCGGCTCGGCCAAATCGCGGGGTCGCTCGGCGTGCTGCCGCACTTCACGGGCATCACGCGCGGCGTGATCGACCTGCGCGACGCCACGTACTTCCTGAGCCTCGCCGCGCTGTTCCTCTTGCTCGCCTACTTCGCGCTGATGCGCCGCAAGCTCACGCGCCGGGGCGCGACACTGCAGCGGCTCCGGCTCGGCACGGCGCTGGTCGCCCTCGGCGTGGTCGTGGTCAACCTGTTGGGGCGTCACATCGGCGGCCGGCTCGATCTGACCCCCGGCCGGGCGTTCACGCTCTCGCGGGCCACCAAGCAAATGCTCGGCTCCCTCCCCGACCTCGTCACGATCAAGCTGTTCGCCTCGGCCTCGCTCCCTTCGGAGGTGGCGTTTCTGAAGCGCGACGTCGACGACCTGCTGGGCGACTACCGTGGCGCCGGCCACGGCAAGGTGCGCGTCGCGGTGCGCGACCCCTCGGCCGACACCGCGGCGCTGCGCGAGGCCCGCCAGCTCGGCATCCCGGCCGTGCAGTTCAACGTGCTGGGACGGTCGGAGCTGCAGGTGAAGGAGGGCTATCTCGGCGTCGCGGTCCAGTACGCCGAGGGCGTGAAGACGATTCCCTTCGTCCAGGAGGGAGGCGATCTGGAGTACCGGCTCACGTCCGAGATCCGCGCCCTCACCCACCGCGAGCGACCGGTGGTCGGCGTGAGCGAGACGTCGGACGCGACCTCGGTGCGGGCGCGCCGCAGCTTCGACGCGCTGCAGGAGCAGCTCGGCCGCACCTACACGGCGCGCCCGCTCACGCTGGGCGACAGCGCCATCGCGGAGGACGTGAAGGTGCTGGTGCTCATCGGGGCGCCCGACTCCCTGCGAGGGCGTCAGCAGGAGCGCCTCGAGCAGTTCCTCCGCCGCGGTGGCGGCGCGCTCGTCATGGCGAGCGGGATGGCCTTGAACCCCGGCACGCCGGTCGCGTACGCGCGCCCGGTCGCGTGGAACCGTGTCCTCAAGCCTTACGGCGTGCAGATCCACTCCGACATGGCGTTCGACCTCGCGTCCAACGAGCGCATTGCCGTGCCGGCGCAGTTCGGCCAGGTGCTCGTCTCCTACCCGCTGTGGCTGCGCGCCCTGAGCACCAAGGCCTCGCCGGTCAATGCGCAGCTCAACGCAGTGCTGCTGCCGTGGGCGAGCACCATCGACACGACGGGCGCCGCCCCCGGCAGCGTCACGCCGCTCCTCGCCACGAGCCGTGCCGGGGGCCTGCAGCAGGTGACGGCGTTCCTCACGCCGGCCCGCGAGTTCCCGCGGGACAGCCTGGCCCGACGCCTCATGGCGGTGCAGGTCAATCCCCTGGCCCGCGACACGGCCCCGCCGCTGCGCGGCCGGCTCGTCGTCGTGGGCAGCGCCGACTTCGCGAGCGACCGCTACGCCGGCAACTCGCCCGAGAATGTCGTGTTCGCCCTCAACGCGGTGGACTGGCTCGCCCAGGACGACGCGCTGATCGCGATCCGCTCGAAGAACCGCGCGCCGGCCCCGCTCGCGTTCACGAGCGGGACCAAGCGCGACGCGGTCAAGTACGGCAACCTGATCGGGATCCCGGTGCTGCTCGTGGCGGTGGGCGCGGCGCGGCTGTGGCGGCGGCGCCTGATCACCCGGGGTACGTATCGGCCGCTGGGCGCGGCGCAGGTCGCATGAGCCCGCGGCAGCTCCGCGCCGTCGCGATCGGGCTGGCCGCCGTGCTGCTGCTGTGGCTCGCCAGCGAGCTGCTCTCGAAGCGCAGCGACCGGATCACCGCGTCGCTCGGGCTCCCCCCCGTCTCCGACGCCGCCGCCGACCGCGTAACGATCACGCGCGGCGCGGACACCGCGGTCCTCGCGAAAGCCGCCGACACGGCCTGGACCGTCAACGGATACGCCGCGTCGCGCCAGGCCGTGACCGAGCTGTTCGCCGCGTTACGCGACTCGACCCCGGCGGAGCTCGCGGCCGAGAGCCCCGGCTCGTTCGCCCGGCTCGGCGTGGACAGCACCGGCGGCCGCTGGATCCGCGTCGCGGGCGGCGGCCGCACGCTCGTCGAGCTGATCACGGGCCAGAACGGGCCCGCCTTCGGCACGCTGTACGTCCGCAAGCCCGGCGACACCCGCGTGTTCCTGTGGCGCGGGCGACCGCTCCCCGGTCCGACCCGCGGGGTGGACGAGTGGCGCGACCGGCGGATCGCCGGCGTCGAGCCGGACAGCGTGCGCGCGCTCGAGATCGCGCGGGGCAAGGAGCGCTACGCCCTGGAGCGCCGGGACCGCCGCTGGACCAGCGCCCGTCGGGGCCCAGCGGACTCGGCCGCGGTGACGCGGCTGCTGGAGCACTATCGCAACGTGGCGGCGGCGGGCTTCGCCACGCCGCGGCAGGCGGACTCGCTCCGGGCGCGACGGCCGCCCTGGCGTCGGGCGACGCTGCGTGGCCCCGCCGGGCGCCTGCTCCTCGCCCTCGCGTTCGATTCCACGGCCGCCGGCATCTGGGTGTACCGCGCCGACGGGCCCACCGGGACCGTGTACCGCATCGAGCCCTGGAGCGCGGACCAGCTGACGCCGGCCGGGCAGACGCTCGCGCCGAAGAAGTGAATCCCTTCATTTTCTGAGACTTACCGTCTATTTTTAGCCGCCCGAAATGGCGGAGCTCTCGCTGTCGCGGAGCCAGCTGTTGCTGCTCGCCGGGACGGCCAATCGGCCGCTCGCCGAGGAGATGGCCGGGCATTTGGGGCAGCCGCTGTGCGCGCTGACGATCCGCCGCTTCGCCGACGGCGAGATCTTCGTGAAGATCGACGAGAACGTCCGCGGGCGGGACGTGTTCATCATCCAGCCGACGAATCCTCCGGCGGAGAATCTCGTCGAGCTGCTCCTGATGATCGATGCGGCGCGGCGGGCGAGCGCGGCGCGGATCACGGCGGTGCTGCCCTACTTCGGCTACGCGCGGCAGGACCGCAAGGACCAGCCGCGCGTGGCGATCAGCGCGAAGCTGATGGCGAACCTGATCACGCACGCCGGCGCCGATCGCGTGCTGGGAATGGACTTCCATTCCCACCAGGTGCAGGGGTTCTTCGACATTCCGGTGGACCACCTGTACGCGGCGCCCGTGTTCGTCGCCCACTTCCGGCAGAAGCGGCTGCACGACCCGGTGGTAGTGGCGCCGGACGTGGGGTCGGCGAAGATGGCGCGCGGGTTCGCGAAGCGGCTGAACGCGTCCCTCGCGATCATCGACAAGCGGCGCCCCTCGGCAAACGTCGCCGAAGTCGTGAACGTCGTGGGCGAGGTGGCGGACAAGGATTGCCTCGTCCCCGACGACATGATCGACACGGCGGGGACGGTCACCGAGGCGGCAGCGGCGTTGAAGCGCCTCGGGGCGCGCAAGATCTACGCGTTCGCGTCCCACGCGCTCCTGTCGGGACCCGCCGCGGAGCGGTTGCGCGCGGCGCCGGTCGACGAGGTCGCGGTGACCAACACGATCCACATCCCCGACGAGCGGCGCTTCGAGAAGCTCCAGGTGCTGTCGATCGCGGACCTGATGGCGAAGGCGATCGGGTACGAGCACTCGAACCAGTCGGTGAGCTCGCTGTTTGACTGACAGTCGTAAGCCGCAAGCCATGAGACTTAAGGCTTACGACTTATGACTTACGACTTACGCCTGAGGAACTAGTGCAATGGCCCAGATCGTCTCCCTGACAGCAACCGCCCGCCGGGGTACGGGCAAGGGCGCCGCGCGCCAGGCGCGGTTCCGCGGCGAGATCCCCGCGGTGATCTACGGTCGCGGCCGCGAGACCCAGTCGCTCGCCGTGGAGGCGAAGGCCCTCGAGAAGGCGCTCACGGGAGTGGAGCCCGCGAGCACCATCATCGAGCTCGCCGTGGACGGGAAGACGGTGCGGACCCTGATCCGCGAGATCCAGCGGCACCCCGTGCGGCCCGACATCATCCACGTGGACTTCTACGAGATCCACGCCGCCGAGAAGGTGAAGCTCAAGGTGCCCGTGCACCTCGTGGGCGCGCCGGACGGCGTCCGCAACGCCGGCGGCGTGCTCGACCAGGTGACGCGCGAGGTCGAGATCGAGGTGTTGCCCGAGCAGATCCCGGACCGTGTCGAGCTGGACGTGACCGCCCTCAAGATCGGCGATTCGCTGCACGTGCGGCACCTGCAGATCCCGAACGTCACGATTCTCACCCATAGCGACCTGACGATCGCGACGGTCGTGCCGCCGCGGGCCGAGGAGGTCGCGGCGCCCACGCCGGAGGCGGTGGCCGAGGTGGCCGAGCCGGAGCTGATCCGCAAGGTGCGCGAGGGCGAGGAGGAGGCCGAGGGCGAGGCCGCCGAGGGTGGCCCGAAGGCCGAGACGAAGGGCGCGGCCGCACCGGCCAAAGGCGCTGCTCCACCGGCGAAGGGCGAGAAGGGCGAAAAGCCCGAGAAGACCGAGAAGCCCAAGGGCGGCAAAGAGAGCTGATCCCTGCGCGCCGTCGTCGGCCTCGGGAATCCCGGTCCGGAGTACGCGGCGACGCGCCACAATGCCGGCTTCTGGCTGGCCGACGCGCTGGTCGCGCGCTGGGGGTTCCCCCCGTTTCGCCGCGCCGAGCGGGCGCGCGCGACCGCGGGCGAGGTGGACGGGGTCCCCGTCCGCGTCCTCAAGCCCATCACCTACATGAACCGCAGCGGTGCTGCGCTCGCGTCGCTGCGCGCCGATCCGGGGTTCAATCCCGCCACCGACCTGCTGGTGCTCGTGGACGACTTTCAGATCCCGTGCGGCACGTTCCGGCTGCGGGGTGAGGGCTCCGCGGGCGGCCATAACGGCTTGAAGAGCATCGAGGGAGCGTTGCAGTCGCGGCAGTACGCCCGGCTGCGCATCGGCGTGGGCCCGCTGCCCGAGGGGGCGGACTGGTCCGACTACGTGCTCGCCCCCTTCACCTCGGAGCAGATCGAGCAGATCGAGGCGTTGATGCCGGAGCTCGTGGCCGCCGTGGAACGGTGGCTGCGGGAGGGCGCGCCGTGAGCACCGGGCTGCTGCGTCTCCTGCCCATCGTCGCCGGGTTCGCGGGGCTCGGCGTCGCTTGGCTCGTCGCCGCCGCCATCCGCCGATACCCCGAGGGATCGGCCGCGATGGCCGAGCTCGCCGGGCTCATCCGCACCGGGGCCCTGGCGTTCCTGCGGCGCGAGTACTCGGTGCTCGTGCCCTTCATCGTGGTGGTCGCCGGACTCCTGACCCTCGCCATCGGGTGGCGCACGGGGGCGGCCTACGTGGGCGGCGCGCTCTGCTCCATCCTCGCCGGCTTCTTCGGGATGAGCGCCGCGACCCACGCCAACGTGCGCACCGCCGAGGCGGCCCGCGCGCGCGGTCAGGCTGCGGCGCTGCGCGTCGCATTCTCGGGCGGCGCCGTGATGGGCCTCGCCGTGGCGAGCCTCGGGTTGCTCGGCATCGGGCTGGTGCTGCAAACCTGGCTCGGGCTCGCGAGGGACGACGCCGGGTGGCGCGCCTTCAGCCAGATCATCTCGGGCTTCGCGATGGGGGCGTCGTCCATCGCGCTGTTCGCCCGCGTTGGCGGCGGCATCTACACCAAGGCCGCCGACGTCGGCGCCGACCTCGTGGGCAAGCTCGAGGCCGGCATCCCCGAGGACGACCCCCGCAACCCCGCCACCATCGCCGACAACGTCGGTGACAACGTGGGCGACGTGGCGGGGATGGGCGCCGACATCTTCGAGTCCTACGTGGGCGCGGTGATCGCCACCGTGGCGATCGGCGCGACCAGCGGGCTCGTGGGCGACCGGCTGAGCGCCGTCGCGCTGCCAGTGCTGTATACCACCGCCGGGCTCGCCGCGAGCCTCGTCGGGATCGCGGCGATGCGCCTGCTCGAGCGCGCGTCGCCGCAGGGCGCGCTGCGCTGGAGCACGTTCATCGCCGCCGGCCTGTTCCTCGTCGCCGCCTACACGATCACGCAAGCCGTCGATCCGCGGATCACCGCACCGGACCACTCCGCTCTGCCCACATTGGGCCCGTTCTATGCCGTGGTGTCGGGCACCCTCGCCGGAATCGTCATCGGCCTCCTGACCGAGTATTACACGTCGGCCGCGCCCATCCGGGTCATCGCCGAGGCGTCGCGCACGGGCCCCGCGACGAACATCATCGCCGGGCTCGCGGTCGGGATGAAGAGCGCCGTGCCGTCGGTCCTGATGATCTGCGCGGCCATCTTCGTCGCCTACCGCTCCGCCGGGCTGTACGGCATCGCCGTCTCGGCGGTGGGCATGCTCGCCACCGTGGGCATCACCATGTCCGTGGACGCCTACGGCCCCATCGCCGACAACGCGGGCGGCATCAGCGAGATGAGCCGGCTGGGCCCCGCGGTCCGGCGGATCACGGACGGCCTGGACGCGCTCGGCAACACGACCGCCGCCATGGGCAAGGGCTTCGCCATCGGCTCGGCCGCCCTCACCGCGCTCGGCCTGTTCAGCGCCTACGCCACCGCCACCGCGATCCCCGCCGGCGGCCTCGACCTCATCGACCCCATGGTCGTCATCGGCTTCTTCATCGGCGGCTGCATTCCCTTCTTCATCGCCGCCGTCACGATGACCGCCGTCGGCCGCGCGGCCGAAGGCATGGTCGCGGAGGTGCGCCGCCAGTTCCGCGAGATCCCCGGGCTCATGGAAGGGCGAGCGCAGCCCGACTCGGCGCGCTGCGTCGACATCTCGACCCGCGCCGCGCTGCGGGAGATGATCGTGCCCGGCCTCACGGCCGTGCTCGCCCCGGTCGTCGTCGGGCGGTGGCTCGGCATCTACGCGTTGGGCGGGATGCTCGCGGGGGCGACGCTCACCGGCGTGCTGCTCGCCCTCTTCATGGCGAACGCGGGCGGCGCCTGGGACAACGCGAAGAAGCACATCGAGGCAGGGGCGCATGGCGGCAAGGGATCGGACCCGCACCGGGCCGCGGTGGTCGGGGACACGGTGGGCGACCCGTTCAAGGACACGGCCGGGCCGTCGATGAATATTCTGATCAAGTTGATGTCGGTCGTGAGCCTCGTTCTCGCCCCCTGGCTGACTCGCTAAGTGCTGCGCCTCGGCATCGTCGGCCTTCCCAACGTCGGGAAGTCCACGCTCTTCAACGCGCTCACGTCCTCAAAGGCCGCGGCCGCCGAGAACTACCCCTTCTGCACCGTCGAGCCGAACGTGGGCGTGGTCGCGGTGCCGGATCCGCGGCTCGACCGGCTGTTCGAGCTCGTCCGGCCCAAGACGAAAGTGCCGGCGGTGGTCGAGTTCGTGGACATCGCCGGCCTCGTGAAGGGCGCCTCCCAGGGCGAAGGGCTCGGGAACCAGTTCCTCTCCCACATCCGCGAAGTGGACGCGGCCGTGCACGTGATCCGCTGCTTCGAGGACCCGGACGTCGTGCACGTCATGGGCCCGGTGGATCCCGTGCGCGACCACGACGTCGTCACGAGCGAGCTCGCGCTCGCGGACCTCGCGGTCGTGGAGCGGCGCCTCGAGAAGGCCCGCAAGACCGCCCGCGCCGGCGACAAGGAGGCGCAGGCGGAGCTGGTCCTGCTCGAGCGGGTGGTGGAGGAGCTGAACGCGGGGCGCGGCGCGCGCGAGGCCGGCGAGGGCGAGGAGGCCGTGCGGTTCCTGCGCCGGCTGGGCCTGCTCACGGCGAAGCCGATCCTGTACGCCGCGAACGTGAACGAGGACGACCTCGCGCGGGGCGGCGGCAGGTGGCTCGACGCGCTCCGCACGGCGGTGCAGGCGCACCACGAGGAGGCCGAGATCGTCCTCTTCTCCGCGCGGTTCGAGGCGGAGCTCGCCGAGCTCTCAGGCGAGGAGCGGCGCGAGTTCCTGGCGCAGGCGGGGGTCACCGAGCCCGGGCTCGACCGCTTGATCCACGCGGGCTATCACCTGCTCGGGCTGCAGACGTTCTTCACCGTGGGCGACAACGAAGTGCGCGCCTGGACGATGCACCGCGGCCAGACCGCCTTCGAAGCGGCGGGCGAGATCCACTCCGACTTCCAGCGCGGCTTCATCCGGGCCGAAACCGTCGCGTTCGAGGAGTTCGTGCGGGCCGGGTCCTACAAGGCGGCGCGCGAGCTGGGTCTGGTGCGCTCGGAGGGGCGGGACTACGTGGTCAAGGACGGGGACATCCTGCTGTTTCGGTTCAACGTCTAGCAGATCAAGTAGATCGCGAGGCGCGGCCCGCGCTCCGGCGTTCTCCAGCGAATCCATCCCTCCGCAGTTCTTACTGCTCGCTCCGCGCACCACGGCCCGGGCCACTGTACTCGCACCTTCATCCAGTCATCCTTGACCTCCAACGGATACAAGCCGTACTCGCGCTCCCGAAGCTCGGCGACCACCGAGCCTATGCTGTCGGGGGACGCGTAAAGCGGGTGTGGGCCGGGCTCAGCGATGTAGGTCGGCGTGCTGTGGAAGTAGTGGTACTCCCAGGGAACGAGCCTCACATCGCTAGGGCTGAGGAGGAGATGCGACGTGTGAGCCCACGCCGTGCCGTCATCCCCAGGCGAAGGCGCAGCGTAGCGAAACCGGAACCATCCGTCGCTGTGGATCGCAAACACTCGTAACGAGGCCGGCCCATCGTACGCCGTATTCAGCAAACCGGCCACAACCAGCTTCCGCCAGCGCCCCGGCGATCCGACGACGTAGAGCCAGCCCCGCGCGAGCCACCCGTAGAGCCGACCCCCGGGCTCCCGGTAGATCGGCAGCAGCAGCTGCCGCATCCAAGAAACGCCAGTCAGAGGGCTGGGGCCGGTCAAGTATCCGTCGCCCAGTGTCGTGTCGCCCCGCCACGCGCGGTCGCCTTCGGGATCACGCGGCTCAGGACGCGGGACCGGCGGCGGGGCGAGGCTGTCGGGCAACCAACCCAGCATGCCCCACGGATCGACCCACGCCGCGCACTGTTCTAGGATCCGAGCGGCGACCGCCGCCGGGGGGCCGAGGCGCTGAGCGCTCAGCAGAGCCTCTGGAGTGCCCCTTGTGCCTTCCGAGCCGTGCGGGCCGCGGTTCTCCGCATCCGCCGTGGAGACTCCCCGCTGGGTGAGCTCCTCCGAGCCAGGCCGTGAATCGATACGGATAAGAGTCGCGCTTCCCTCACCATCGTTGCGGATTTCGAAGTACCACCGGACCGCTCGACTGCTGTCGATCGCGACGGCGATCTGCCGGATTCCGATGGGCACTCCCACGATTCGGAGACGAACTGCCCGCAGGCCTCCTGCGGCGTACTCCGGAGCCTCAGTGCACCGGCCCATGGACTCGGGAAGGGCCTTGACTGCCGGCCCAAACGCGGCGAGCGGCACCGACTCGTAGGGTTGCTGCTGGCGGGGAGCTGCAGGGCGCACGCCAAGCTGGGGGAAGCGGGGCTCCTGCTGGCGACAAGAGAGGCCCATCACCAACGACGCTAGGAGAAGGACTACTGAGATAAATCGACGCATGTTTGGGGGAAAATCCTACCGTGTCCTTTCAGGAGCGCCCCCGCGCCGCCTCACCACCCCACCGGCTTCGTCTGGTTCTGCCGCTCGAGCCAGGCCACGAGCGGCTGGAAGTAGTCCACCATCGCCGTCGCGTCCATCTGGCGCTCCCCAGTCGCGTCGGCGAGGATGTCCTGCCACGGCTTGCTCTGCCCCGCGGCGAGCATGCGGGCGAGCTGCCGCCCCGCCGCAGCATTGCCGTACACGGAGCACCGGTACAGCGGCCCCGTCCAGCCCGCCGCCCGACACCAGGACCGGTGAAACTGGAACTGCAGGATCCGCGCGATGAAGTAACGGATGTACGGCACGTTCGCCGCAACGTGGTATTTCGCCGCAGGGTCGAAGTCCCGCTCCGAGCGCGCCGCCGGCTCGGCGACGCCCTGGTAGCGGTGCTTCAGGTCCCACCACGAGGCGTTGTAATGATCGGGCGTGATCTCGCCCGCGAACACGCCCCAGCGCCAGCCGTCCACCGCGAGCGCGAACGGCAGAAACGCGATCTTGTCGAGCGCGATGCGCAACAGCATCGCCGTGTCGCTCGCGGCGCTCGGCAAGCTGTCCAGGAGCCCGATCCGCCGGAGGTACTCGGGCGTCACCGACAGCGCGATCGCGTCCCCGATCGCCTCGTGGAAGCCGTCGTTCGCCCCGCCTTGGAACAGGTAGGGCTGGCTCTTGTAGGCGCGCTGGTAGAAGTTGTGCCCCAGCTCGTGATGGATCGTCACGAAGTCCTCGCCCGTCACCTGCATGCACATCTTCACCCGGAGGTCGTCTTTCCCATCGATGTCCCAGGCGCTCGCGTGACACACGACGTCGCGGTCGCGCGGCTTCGTGATCATCGAGCGCTCCCAGAACGTCGCCGGCAACGAATCGAAGCCGAGCGACGTGTAGAACCGCTCGCCGTAGCGCACCATGCCGCGCTCGTCCACGCGGTGCGCCACGAGCAGTCCGGTAAGGTCGACGCTCGGCGGCACGCCGGACGGCGCGAGGAGGTCGTAGATGTTCTCCCAGTCCTGCGCCCACAGGTTGCCGAGCAGATGCGCCGGGATCATGCCCTTCGGCGGGACCACGCCCGGGCCGTATTTCTCCACGAGCCGAGCGCGCGCGTAGGCGTGCAGCTGGAGGTAGAGCGGCTTGAGCTGGCCCCACAGCCGGTCGATCTCGCGGACGAACGCGTCGGCGGGCATGTCGTACCCGGTGCGCCACATCACGCCCACGTCGGCGAAGCCCAAGCCGCGGGCGCCCGCATTCGCCAGCGTGACGAAGCGGGCGTAGCGATCGCGCATGCCCACCGAGATGCGGTGCCACCCCTGCCACGCGGCGGCCAGCTCCGCCGGATCGCGGCTTGACGCCATGATGCGCTCGATGTCCGTGATCTGGAGGCACTCCTCCGGGGTCCGGCAGTAGGTGCCCTTCCCGTAGTCGGCCTGCATGCTGCTCGTGAGGCGCGTGAGCTCGGCGGCCTCGCGCGCGTCGGGGGGCGGCGGCGCCGGGAGCGAGAGCTTGAGCAGCAGGAGCTTGCGCCTGAGGTCGGGCGGCAGCCGCAGTCGCTCGTAGCGCCGCGCCTGCGTGGCCAGATCGCGCGTGGCGACGCCGTTGGCTTCCTGCGCTTGCGCCGTCAGCTCTTCGGAGTCGAAGGTGATGTAGGTGTTCGCCACCCAATCGGCGCGGGCCGCCTTGACGCCCAGGTCGTTGAGAACGGATTCGGCGCGCGCCATGAACGCCGCGGCGTCCGCGACGGTCGGCGGCCGCGCCCCACGCGAGCCCGCGGCCTGGGCGGCCGCGGGCGCGTCTGCGAGTGCCGCGCGCAGCGCGGCGGCGATGAGGATTGAGGTGTGCAACGAGCAGCGGGTCGGTCGGACGTAGGGCATCGCCCTACGCTACACCCGCCGGGCTGATTCGGCTACTCGCCCCCGACCGGATCACTCGACCCGGCGTGCTGGGTGCTGTTCCCGCGCTGGGGCCGCCCTGGGGCAGGTCGAGCCACGCGCGGGTCGCCGAGCGGCGTCGAGCGCTCAACCAGGCCGCGGCCGATCCATACGACGTGGTCGCCGCACATGATCGCGTCGACCGGATAGTCGTTCAAGCGGAACGATTGGCCGTCCGAGCTCGGTACCTGGGTGCCCGGGAAGTAGTACCAGCACCGCTCGCCCGTCGGATGGCTATGGATCATCCCGACCGTGCCACTCCAGCCGGCACGCTCACAGGTTTGCTTGGGGATGACGCGTGTGGGCGTGGACTCCTCGGGTTCGACGTCGGCGGGCGCGATCCGTGTCACGACGACCACCCCGGCCAACACCTCGCCGATCATGCAGCCCATGAACTCGGTCGAGAACGAGCGGTACTGGAGCAGCAGGAAGCGCCGCGCCTGGGCCGACAGGACGAGCGCGCGGGGGGCGTTCGCGGCGCTCAGCTCGTGCGCCGCGGCCGACCGCGCCAGGCGCGCGGGCTCGGGCTGCAGGGCGAGCAGCGACACGATCCCCAAGGTCGCACCCAGCGGGCGCAACACGCGCAGCAGCGTCCCCATCGAACCAGCGATCATGCGGCTCACCTCGTTCCAGCCCTCGGCCTCGGAACCAGCTCCGGGGTCCTGCTCGCACCATTTTTCGCAAGTCGAGTGCCACGGGGGACCAATTGCTGTGGCCACAGCCAAGTCGTTGCGCGCCGATACGTTTGGAGGCGGTGATTTCCCCGGGTGACGGCTATCACCCAGTGCAATCAGAGGTCAACCTCGTGAATTTCGCGGCATCGGAGTGTGATCTGGATCACGCGCATGCACTTTTCTGGAGCCTCAGGCCGGCCCTTTACCCCCCGCCGGCCCCTGTCTATCTTTTCGCCCCACAAATCCCCTACTCGGTGCCGCACCAGCGCCGGGTCGTCGACGACCAAAGGGAGGTGTCATGCCTCGTCGCTACGAGACGGTCTACATCTTCGACAGCGCGCTGGAAGATTCCGCGGTCAACGAAAAGCTCGAGAAATTCCACGCCCTCCTGACCAAGGACGGCAAGGGCTCGATCACGAACGTCGCCCACTGGGGCAAGCGCACTCTCGCCTACGCAATCAAGACCAAGGACACGGGCTACTACGTCGTGGCGCAGTTCGAGGCCGCGGCGGAGCTCCTCCCCGAGTACGAGCGCGTCGTGAAGCTCGACGAGGGGGTGTTGCGGTTTCTGGTCGTCGTTTCGGAGGGTTTGCCGGCCAAACCCGAAGCCGCGCCTGCCGTGGTCCCAGCCGAGGTGGACGAGATCGAGGAGGAGGAAGCATGAGACGGCCGTCCAAGACCTGTCCCGTATGCGAGTCGGGCGTGCGCGTGCTCGATTACAAGGACGAGCGCACGCTCGGGCGCTTCCTGACCGAGCGCGGCAAGATCCTGCCGAGCCGCTTGTCGGGGATGTGCGCGCGGCACCAGCGCCAGCTCGCGACCGCGATCAAGCGGGCGCGGCAGCTCGCGTTGCTGCCCTACATCAAGGGATACGGCGGTTGACTACTCCCACCCCCCGGCCCTGGCGCCTCGTCGCCGGCACGGTCGCGTTCGCGGCGTGGGCGCCGCCCAGTCTGGTTGGGCTGCCCTTCGCCGCGCTGATGCTCGCGACCCGGCCCCGCGCGCGCGCCGAATGGCTGCCGGCGCTCGCGGTGGGGGTCACGAGCATCGCGCTGCTCGTCGCCCCCGCGGGCGACCTGCTGACGGGCCTCGTGCGCGCCTACATTGTGCTCGCGACCGCGGCGTTCCTCGCCGTCACCCTCGCCGTCCGGGCCAACGGCGTTTTCGGGCGCGCGCTCTGGTCGAGCCTGGCGGCGGGTATCGCCGCGCTGGCGCTGGCGCGCGTGCTGGGCGGCGCGACGGCGTGGCAGGCCCTGCACTGGGAGGCGACCCGCCAGGCCAGCGGGACGATGCGCTTCCTGGTGGAGCTGGAGCCGCAGCTATTCGTCGCCTTCGAGCCGGTGGTGCGCTTCGTGAGCGACACGATCCCGGCGACGCTCACGCTCCAGAGCATCGCGGGCCTGGCCCTCGCGTGGCAGTGGCACCGGCGCGTCGCCCGGCGTCCGTTCGGACCCGGCCTGGGGCCGTTCCGCGAGTTTCGCTTCGGCGACCACTGGGTGTGGGCGCTGGTGGCGGCGTTGACGGTCTGGATCACGCCGCTGCTCGCGGGCCTCAAGGCCGTGGCGCTCAACCTCGGGGTCGTGCTGGGCGCGCTGTATCTCCTGCGGGGGCTCGCCATAGTGATCGCCTTCGCCGCCGCGTTCGGGATCTCGCCGGCGGCGCTCGTCGTGTGCGGCGCCATCTCCGCGGTGCTCGCCGTGCCGCTGCTGTTCCTGGTGCCGGGGCTCGCGACCCTGGGCGTGACCGATACCTGGCTGGAATTCCGCCGCCGCCTCAAGGCCGCGGCGTAACGATCGAAAGGATCGCGATGGAGATCATCCTGCGAGAGGACGTGCAGCACCTCGGCCGCGCGGGCGAGATCGTGAAGGTAAAGGACGGCTACGCGCGCAACTATCTCCTGCCCAAGGGGCTCGCCTACCCGGCCACCGAGGCCAACAAGAAGCGGATCACCTACGAAGCGGAGCGGTTGGCCAAGCAGCGCCTCGCCGAGAAGGAGGCGGCCGTCTCGGAGGCCCAGCGGCTCACCGGCATCGAGCTCAGCTTCTCCGTGAAGGTCGGGGAAGAGGACAAGCTCTACGGCTCGGTCACGGCGGGCGATATCCAGCGCCGGCTCGCGGAACAGGAACTGCACGTGGACAAGCGGCAGATCGACCTGCCCGAGCCGATCCGCGCGCTGGGCGACTTCCAGGTCGGCATCAAGATCCACCCGGACGTCCGACCCGAGATCGTGGTGCACGTGGTAAAGGAATGACGTCGGGGGTGGGGAACGGAACAAACGGGTGCCCGTCCCGCTATGACTAGCAGGCACGGGCCACGGCGGAAGGCCCCGAGCCCCGGCCCGCAGGGCGCTGCGGACGCGCTGCGGCTCGTGACCGAGGCCCTGGTGGATCGCAAAGCCCAGGAGCCCGTGGTGCTGGACCTGCGGGGGCTCACCACTGCGACGGATTACTTCGTCATTGCGTCCGGGACGTCGGACGCGCATGTGCGGGGCATGGCGGAGCACCTGATGACGGTTCTGGCGCCCAAGGGGATCGAGCCGCATCACGTCGAAGGGTTGCCGCAGGGCCGGTGGGTGCTGCTCGATTACGTGGATTTCGTGGTGCACGTGTTCCACCCCGAGTTGCGCGAGTTCTACCAGCTCGAGCGTCTCTGGGGAGACGCCCCGGTGGTCGCCCCCGGGGATCCTCGACGGGAAGGATGACCCTCATGCGACGGACGTTCGTGGCCGCGCTAGCGGCGCTTGCGCTGGGCGGCGCGACGCCGCTCGCGGCGCAGTACTTCGGGCAGAACAAGGTCCAGTACCGGACCTTCGACTTCAAGGTCATCCAAACCGAACACTTCGAGGTGTATTTCTACGACCAGGAGCGCGCCGCCGCGCTCGACGCCGCGCGCATAGCGGAGCGGGCCTACGCCCGGCTGTCGCGCGTGCTGCACCACCAGTTCCAGAGCCGCAAGCCCATCATCCTCTACGCCTCCCAGTCCGACTTCCAGCAGACCAACGCCATCGGAGGCGAGATCAGCGAAGCGACGGGCGGCGTCACGGAGTTCTTCAAGCACCGCATGGTGCTGCCATTCACGGGCTCCTACGCCGAGCTCGAGCACGTGATGCAGCACGAGATGGTGCACCAGTTCCAATACGACGTGTTCAGTCACGGCCGCGCCGGCGCCGGCGTCGGGACGATCATCAGCGTCAACCCGCCGCTCTGGTTCATGGAGGGGATGGCGGAGTACCTCTCGATCGGCCCCATCGACCCCCACACGGCCATGTGGCTGCGGGACGCGTCGCTCGAGGGGCACCTCCCCACGATCGAGCAGCTCACCTACGATCCGCGGATCTTCCCCTATCGCTTCGGGCACGCCCTGTGGGCCTACATCGGCGAGAAGTGGGGCGACGAGGTGATCGGCGAAATCCTCCAGTCCTCGACGTCGGGCGGCGTGGCGGGGGCGTTCAAGCGCGCCCTCGGGCTCTCGCTCGATGAGCTCTCGAACGAGTGGCGGGACGCCGTGCAGACGACCTACCTCCCCGAGCTGGGCGAGCACTACCGCGCCCGCCGCATCGCGCAGGCCCTGCTCACGGAGAAGCGCTCCGACGGGACGCTGCATCTCGCGCCAGCCCTCACCCCGGACGGACGCCAGATCGCCTTCTTCGGGGAGCGGAATTCCTTCTTCGTCGATCTCTACCTCGCCGACGCGGAGACGGGGAGGGTGCTGCGCCGTCTGGTGAAGTCGACGCTCAACAACAACTACGAGAGCCTGCGCTTCATCAACTCGGCGGGCACCTACTCCCCCGACGGCCGCTACTTCGCGATCGCGGCGAAGCACAAGGACAAGGATGACCTGGTCATCCTCGACGCCAAGGGGGGCAAGGAGGTGCGGCGCATCAAGGTGCCCCTCAACGGGCTCACGACGCCCTCCTGGTCGCCCGACGGCCAGGAGCTCGTGTTCACGGGCTACGACGGCGGCCTCTCCGACCTCTTCGTCGTCCACGCGGACGGCAGCGACCTGCGCCGCCTCACGCGGGACAAGTACGCCGATCTCCAGCCCGCCTGGTCGCCGGACGGCAAGACGATCGCCTTCACCACCGACCGCGGCCCCGAGACGGACTTCGGGGAGCTGCGGTTCGGCAACATGCGGATCGCCTTGTACCATCTCGCGGACGGGAAGATCGAGCTGCTGCCGCACATGGAGCGGGGCAAGAACATCGACCCGGTGTGGGCGCCCGACGGCAAGTCGCTCGCCTTCGTGTCCGACCGTACGACCATCAGTAACGTCTTCCTCTACGACTTCGCGGACGGGAAGGTCTACCAGTTGACCGACCTGTTCACGGGCGCGTCGGGAATCACGCCGCTCTCGCCCGTGCTCTCGTGGGCGCGCGAGGCGGACCGGCTCGCGTTCGCCTACTACGAGGACGGCGAGTACAACGTCTACGCGGTGGACAACCCACGCTCGCTCAAGCGGCAGCCCTATCAGGAGCCGGCGACGCCGCCCGTCGCTTCGCTGCTCGCCGTCACGCGGCGGGACACCGCCCGGGTCGCGGCACCGGCCGTGTCACCGGCCCTGCAGCCGCGCGAGGCGGCGTCGGTGTACCGCTCGCCCACGGGCTTCCGCGCCTCCGCCGTGGCCCCTCAGGCGGGAGACACGGGCGCGGGCGCGCCGCTCTCGGTGCGCTCCCTGCTCGACTCGGCGACGCTCGCTCTCCCCGACACGACCGAGTTCACGATCCGGCCGTACCGCACGCGCTTCTCGGCCGACTACATCGCGCGGCCCACCGTCGGTTACGCCCGCGACAACTTCGGCAACGGGTTTTTCGGCGGGTCCGCGATCTCGCTGTCGGACATCCTCGGCAACCACACGCTGGTGTTCGCCGCGGCGGTGAACGGCCGCCTGGTCGAGGCCCAAGTGCTGGCCGCGTACGTCAACCAGACGCACCGGCTCAACTGGCTGACCGGGTTCTCGCAAGAGCCGTATTACTACTACCTGCCGACCGTGGTCGAGCCGAACCCGGACGGCAGCAACACCTTCATTCTCACGCCGCAGATCCAGCGCTTCGTCATCCGCGACGCGTTCGCCGACGCTTACTACCCGCTCAGCCGCTTCACGCGCGTGGAGTTCGGAGTGCACGCCACCAACATCGGCCAGGCGATCCTGCAGCAGCCCTATCTCGTGGACCAGTTCGGGAACGTCCTCGCCGTCGGGGACGCCGTGACGCAACATCTGCCGGGCATCAATTACGTGAGCCCGTCCCTCGGGCTCGTGCACGACAACTCGCTGTTCGGCTACACCGGCCCCTTCGCGGGCTCGCGCTCCCGCCTCGAGGTCTCGCCCAGCCTCGGTGACTGGCGGTTCATCAGCGGCCTCGCCGACTGGCGGCGCTATTTCTTCGCGCGGCCCTTCACGCTGGCCGTCCGCGGCCTGTTTTTCGGGCGCTCCGGCCGCGACGCGAACCAGTTTCAGAGCTTCCTGGGAAGCACGGACCTGCTCCGCGGCTACACCGCGGGATCCCTCATCAACAACGAGTGCGCCCAGGCCGCACCCACGTCCGGCGGGGTCACCGGGTGCCCGGATCTCGACCGGCTGCTCGGGTCGAAGATCGCCGTGGCCAACGTCGAGCTACGCTTCCCGCTGACCCGCAACCTCGTGCTCGGCTTCCTGCCGGTCGGCCTGCCCCCGATCGAGGCCGCGCTGTTCTACGACTTGGGTCTCGCCTGGAACGCGGGGGACCAGATCGAGTGGCAGCGCGCCCCCGGGGACGACGTCGAGCACGTGCGGCAGCCGTTGAAGAGCTGGGGCGGGTCGATTCGGGCCAACGTGCTGGGCCTCCTGATCCTGCGCTTGGACTACACCAAGCCGCTCGACCGCACGCACGGCAACCCGTACTGGACCGTCAGCATCGGCCCGACGTTCTAACTCCGCGCTGCTAAAACACTTGTGCTGGCCTCGCCGGTCGTCTATTTTGTGCGGCGAGGCCCATTGGCTATCCGCTCATGGCTCTTCCTGCTTGCTGGCTTGACGCTCGGGGCCTGTCGGTCCCGAGCGGAGCCCGCAGTATCATCGCAACCACAAGTTAAACAAGTAGTTAGCAAGCCGGTCGTCGCCGGCGCGCGCTCCCCGGGGTTGGCGATTCGCATTGCCGCCAAGGGGGGGCCTCTCCGGGCCTACCGGCTGCCCGGTCTCGTTGAAGTACCGGGCGCCGTGCGGGGAAAGCTGCCCCCGGTGAGGCGCGTGGTGGGGCTCGACCCCGAAACGGACCTCCTGTTCGCGGTCACCGAGAAGCGCGAGGTGGTGGCGCTCGACGTCGCCGGAGGACGCCTCGACACGGTGGCCACCGCCGTCGAGCAAGCCGCGCTGGGACCGGACGGGACCCTCTACGCCGTGGACGACAAGCGACGCGTGGTCACGGTCGCACGGCGGGTGCGGCTCGCCTGGCCCCAACCGCTCGTCGGCGTGCCGCGGGAGCTGTTCGGCGCCGACCAGCGGCTGGTAGCCGTCCTCGCTCAGGATCCGCCCAAGATGATCGCTGCCGCTCCGGACCAGCCGCCGGCCACCCGCACGCTCCCGCCGGGCGGCGATCTGGCAGCGACGCGGTGGGGCGACCTGGTAGCCGTGGCGACGGACAGCGGCGTCCTGCTGATGGATCCCATCGACCGGCGCGAGCCCGCCTTCGTGCCGCTGGAGGACCATCCCCGCGCGGTCGTGTTCTCGCCCTCCGGCCACCGCATCTACGTAGCACGGCGCACCGGGCCGGGGCTCGCGGTGGTCGATCGTTACGAGCGTCGGGAGATCGACGGCGTGGCGCTGCCCACGCCCGCGGCGACGATCCGCATGGATCCCGCGGGGCGCTGGCTACTGGCGCGGCCGTCGGTGGGCGACTCCGCCTGGGTGGTGGACTTGCCAACCCGCACCCTGGTCGGGGCGGTCGCCACGAGCTGGAGCGTCGAGCTGCCGGCGATCGGCCCCGACGGCTCGCTGCTCGTGCGCCAGCGCAACGACCTCGTGGCCTACCGGCCGGACTCGCTCACGGAGATCGGGCGGGTTACGAGCGGCGGCGGCGACCTGTGGACGCTGACCACCTGGCGGCCGCGGGGGGGGTACCGCCCGACGCTCGTCGCCGAGGCTCAGGCCGCTACGCCGGCCGTGGACAGCGTGGGCCCCGAGGGCCCGCTCTACGTCCAGGTGTCCACGTCGCAGAACGAGTCCTGGTCGAGCGGGCTGGCGCAGCAGCTGAGCCGCGCGGGTCTCGCGGCCAAGGTGCTGCCGCCGCAGACGCCGGACGACGGCTATCGCGTCGTGCTCGGCCCCTACTCCACGCGCGCTCAGGCCGAAGAGATCGGCCGCAAGCTGGGCCGTCCCTTCTGGATCTACCAGCCGGGTCAGTGAGCGGTCGCGCCCTTCCGCGCTCGCGGCTCGACAACCTGATCCCCTCGCTGGTCGAGGCGCAGGCGCTCATCGCCCTCGTGCCGGCTACGGGCGACCTGCCGTGGGCGGCCGCGGCCGCGTGGGACGTGGCGCGCGCGGCGACCCGCGGCAGTAGGCGCGTGGCGCTCGTGGACCTGCTGCTCGAGACGCCCACGCTGCACGACGTCATCGGGGTCACGCCCACCGACGGGATCGTGGACGCGTTCGAGTTCGGGGTCTCGCTCAACAAGACGGCGCATCAGGTGGACGGTGTGTTCTTCATCGCCGCGGGCTCCAACCCCGCCCACACGGGCGACGTGTTCGCGAATCCGCGATGGCGGAAGCTGCAGGGCGGCTTTCGCGTCGAGGGGGCGCTGCTACTGATCTACGTCTCCGCCGGCGGGCTGGCGCGGCTCTCGGCGGTGCCCGATGGCCTGCTCGCTCTGTCGCCGGACGGGTACGAGCCCGAGTCCTCCATCGGCCAGGGGATCGCCGCAGCGATGGAGCGCGGCATACCGCTGCTCGGCGTGGTGCGGGAGCGGTGGACCCCGTCGCCCGCGGCGGCTCCGGCGGTCGAGCCGCCGCCGCGCGCATCGCGGGCCGTCCATCCTCCGCCGGCGCCCGGCGGAGAGGCCCCGAAGCGGCGCGCGCGGCCGGCCGTCGTGGCGATCACGCTCGCGGCGGGCGCCGCGGGCGGCTGGGTCCTGCTCGCGACCGCGGGAGAGTCGTTCCGGGCGCGGCTGGGCGACCTGACGCACGTCGCGCCAGCGTCACCGCGACCGCACCCTGCCACGGTCGCGCCGGTCCGCCCCGCTCCCCCTCCCCCTCCCCCTCCCGCGACCCTGCACGTCGACTCGCTCCCCTGGACCATACAGCTCGCGGCGTACGGCACGTTCGAGAAGGCGCTCGCGTTGGCCGATCGCCTGTCCGACGCGCGCCGTCCGGCGTTCATCGCCCCGATCGCGCTCGCCGGCCGTGCCCGCGGCACCGTGTGGTACCGCGTCCTCGTCGGCGCCTACCAGAGTCGCGATTCGGCGGCCGCGGGCCGCACCGCCCTGTGGCGGCGTGGCGGGGTGCCGCACGGCCAGGGGAAGCTGTTGCGCGCGCCGTATTCCCTGGCGCTCGCCGGGCCCGCCCTGCCGGACAGCCTCCGCGCCCACGGCATCGCGCCCGTGCGGTGGCGGACCGGCGGCTTGCTCGTCGGCGCCTTCGAGACGCCTGAGCAGGCAGCGCTCGCCCAGACGCAGCTCAAGCGCGCTGGCCTCCAGGCGACCCTCGTCACCCGGGTGGGGAGCAGGCCATGAAATTGAGCCGGTTGGAGCTGTCGGGCTTCAAGTCCTTCGCGGGCCTGGCGGAGCTGCCCTTCGACGCGGGCGTCACGGCCATCGTGGGACCCAACGGCTGCGGCAAGTCGAACATCTCCGACGCCGTGCGGTGGGTGCTGGGGGAGCAGTCGCCGCGCCTGTTGCGCGGCGGGAAGATGGAGGACGTGATCTTCCAGGGCTCGACGGGCCGCCGCCCGGTCAACGTGGCGGAGGTCTCGCTCGTGTTCGACAATGCGGACGGCTCGCTGCCCCTGGCCTTCCAGGAAGTGGTGGTCACGCGCCGGCTCTCGCGCTCGGGCCAGAGCGAGTATCTCCTCAACCGCCAGCCGGTGCGGCTGCGCGACATCCAGGACCTGTTGCGAGGAACAGGGCTGGGCGCGGACGCCGCGGTCGTCATGGAAGCCAGGATGATCGACGCCCTGCTGTCGGAGAAGGCGGAGGAGCGGCGGTCGCTGTTCGAGGAGGCGGCGGGCATCGGCATCTATCGCGACCGCAAGCGGAGCACCGAGCGGCGGCTCGAGGAGACGGCGGCCGACCTCGCCCGGCTCGAGGACCTGATCGCCGAAGTGCAGACCCAGGTGCGCAGCCTGGCGCGGCAGCGCGGCAAGGCGGAGCGCTACTCGAAGATGATCGAGGAGCGGTTCGGGATCGCGATCACGCTGGTCCGGCGCGAGCTCGAGGATCTGGACCTCGCGCTGGGCGCGCTGGGCGTGAAGTCGGCCGAGCTGGCGAGCGCGGGGCCGGCGGCGCGCGAGCGCCTGGCCGAGGCCGAGCGGGATCGGGAGGCGCGGGTGCAGGGACGGCACACGGCCGAGGCCCGGCGCACCGAGGTAGAGCGCCGTCTGGCGGACGGGAAGCTCGAAGTGAACCGGCTCGAAGGGGATCTGGCCCTGGCGGCCGAGCGCCTGCACAACGCGGGTCAGCGGCGCGCCAAGGCGTCGCAGGATCGCTCGCATGCGGAGGTGCGGGCCGTGCAGTCGGAGCGGGAGCACGCGGCCGCCGACGCTGAGCGCACGGCCGCCGAGCGGGATCTCGCAGCGGTGCAGGCCGAGCTCGGAGGTCGGACGGCGCTGGAGGAGCAGGTGCGCGAGCGGCTGCTGGTGCAACGCACCGCGGTCCGCGAGCTGGAGGAGGACCTGCAGCGGCGCGCCGAGGCGCTGCGCGCGCTGGAAGGCGAGCGCGCCGCGCTGGAGCGCGAGCGGGCGGATCTGCGGCAGCAGCTCGGTCAGGCGGCGGGCGAGCGCGCGGCACGCCAGTCGGGCGCGCTGGCCACCGCAGCCCAGGCGCGGGCGCTGGCGGAGCGGGCGGCGCGCGAGGCCCGCACGGCGGCTCAGGCGGCGCAGGCCCTGGAGGACGTCCGGCGCCGAGTGGCCGAGCTCAAGGAGCAGGAGGCGCACGGCCGCAGCGCGCGACACCGCACGGAAGAGGCGCTCGCCCAGCTGACGGCGCGGCGCGACGCGCTGGCGGAGCTCGCCCGCGAGCGGGTGGGACTGGCGCCGGCGGCGCAGGCCCTACTCAAGGCGAAGGCACGTTTCGGCGACGCGGTCGTGGGCCCGCTCGCCGACTTCGTGCGCTCCAGCCGCCGCGACGCCGAGCTCGCCGAGCGGCTGCTCGGGGAGTGGCTGCACGCGGTGCTGGTGCGGGACGAGTCGGCGATCGCGGCGATCCGAGCCTGGTACGAGGAGGCGAAGCCGGGCCCCCTCGTGCTCCTGCCCTGCGTTCCGGGCCCGCGGCTCGCGGCCGACGGACACCCGCTGAAGGATGCGCTGCGGGTGGACGGCGCGGCCGCCGCGTGGGTGCAGGCACTACTCGCGGGATACGAGGTACTGGACGGCGGCAAGGCGCTGCGCCGGGCGAACGGCGCCGTGTTCCTGGATGGCGGGGGCGGCGGCGGGCCGCTGCAGCGCCGGGCCGAGCTCGAGAGTCTCGAGCAGGAGGTGGACGACGCTCGGGCCAGCGAGACCCGCGCCGCGGAGGAGCTCGAGGGCACTCTGGCCGAGCTCGCGGGCGCGGAGGCCGCGTTCCTCGCCGCGGCGACGGGGGCCGAGCGGGCGCGCCAGGTGGAGCTCGAGGCGGGCTCGCAGAAGGGCGACGCGGAGCGCGGCGCCGCCCACGCGCAGCGCGAGGCCGCCGAGGCCGGCGCCTTGGTAGAGCGGCTGTCCCAGCGGCTCGCCGAGGTAGAGGAGCGGCTCGGCGGATTGCACGCGGAGCTCGAGCGCTACGAGCTGGAGCGCGTCCGGCTGGACGAGCGTTTGGGGGCGGAGCGCGCCCAACTGGTCGACGTAGAGGCACAGCAGGAGGCGGCCCGGGAGCAGCGGGTGCGCTGGCAGGTGGAGGCGGCGCAGGTGGAAGCGCGGCTGGGTGCGGCGCGGGAGCGGGCGGGACGGGCAACCGCGGAAGCGGAGGCGGCGCGCACCCAGGCCGCCGAGCTACGCCAGGAGATCGCGGCGAGCGAGCACGACGCCGCCGCGCTCGACGCCCAGCGCGCGCAGTGGGAGGACCAGCTGAAAGAGCGCCGCCTCGCGCTCGCCGCGCTCGAGGCCGCGGCCGTCGACGCCGAGGAGCAGGTGCGCGGCGCCGAGGCCGAGCTCGTCCGCGCCGAGGGCTCGCGGGACACGGCCCGCGAGGCGCTGGAGGCGGTGGGGCAGGAGGAGCACCACCTCGAGCTCGAGCGCACCGGGATTGAGGGCCGCCGGCGGGCGCTCGCCGAGCGCGTCGCGGTGGAGTGGCGCAAGCCGCTCGACCGGCTGCTCGTCGAGGCGCCCGAGATCTCGGGCGACGTCGCATGGCTGCGGCAGGAGAACGAGCGGCTCCAGGCGGCGATCGAGGCGGTGGGCCCCGTCAACGCGCTGGCGGTGGAGGAGCACGCCGAGGAGACGCAGCGCCTCGAGTTCCTCATGACCCAGCGCGATGATCTCGTGGCGGCGCGCAACTCGCTGCAGCAGGCGGCGCGCGAGATCGATCAGACCGCGAAAGCCCTGTTCCTCGACGCGTTCGCGAAGGTGCGGGAGAACTTCCGCACCGTGTTCCAGACGCTGTTCGGCGGCGGCGAGTGCGACGTGCGGCTCGGCAATGAAGACGACCCGCTGGAAAGCGAGATTGAGATCCACGCGGCGCCGCGCGGCAAGCGGACCCAGCGCATCCACCTCCTGTCGTCCGGCGAGCGGACGCTCGTGGCCGTGTCGCTCTTGTTCGCGATCTTCCTGGCGCGGCCGAGCCCGTTCTGCCTGCTCGACGAGGTGGACGCGCCGCTCGACGACGCCAACGTGGGCCGCTACGTGCGCCTGCTCTCGGAGTTCAAGGACCAGACGCAATTCATCGTCATCACCCACAACCCGCGCACCATGCAGGCCGCCGACGCCGTATACGGCGTCACCATGCAGGAGCCCGGCGTGTCCACGATCGTGGGCGTCCGCCTCGGTCAGATGGAACCGGTCTAAGCCCGGTGCGCCGGCGACCCCCGGGGCGCCCCGCGCCGCTGTTCCGGGCCGCCGCGCTGCTCGGGCTCGCCGTCCCGGCGGGCCTCACGGCGCAGCGGCCGGCGCTTGCCGACGGCACGCTGCCCCCCACGACGCTCCTGTATCAGAACTTCCCCAACCCCTTCCCCGCCGGCGGCCGGGACTCCACCTGCATCTGGTTCGATTTGGCCGAAGGGGGGCCCGTGACGCTCGCGATCCTGGACCTGCGCGGGGGCCCGGTGCGACGGTTCATTCCGGGACCGGACTTCGGAGACGTGCTCGGGGCGGGCAGCTACGGGCGCGGCGGCACCGGCGGCCCGACGTGCGATCCGCGACTCATGTGGGACGGACGGGCCGACGACGGCCGCGTGGTGCCCGCCGGGGTCTACCTGTACAAGTTGACGGCACGGGGAGTAATTCAGTTCAGGCGAATCGTCTTCCGCGGAAGGAATCGCTAGCGCATGGAACTGGTCACCGTCGGCACCGGTACGGTCGCGCCCTCCGCGACCCGCACGTCGGCCTGCCACTGGGTGAGCCGCGCCCGGCTCAAGATCCTGCTCGACTGCGGCCCCGGCGCGCTGCACCGCCTGGCCCAGTTCGGGCTACCGTGGCCCGAGGTCACCCACGTCGTCTTGTCCCACTTCCACCCGGACCACTGGGCCGAGCTGCCGATGCTCGTGTACGCGCTGAAGTACACGACGGTGCCGCCGCGGCAGGAGCCGCTCGTCATCCTCGGCCCGCCCGGCGTGGTCCGGCTCGTGAAGACGCTGGCGGAGGGGTACGGCGAGTGGCTGCTCGACCCCGGCTTCCCGATCGGCATCCTGGACGTCCGGGACCGCGAGCCCTTCCCGCTCGACGGCGACGTGAGCCTCGAGACGTGCCGCGTGCCGCACACCCCGGAGAGCGTGGCGATCGGCCTCACCGGGCCCGAAGGCCGGCTCGTCTACACCGGCGACACGGGGCCGAGCCCCGAGTTGGCCCGCTGGGCCGCAGGGTGCGACCTGCTGCTCGCGGAGTGCTCGCTCCCGGAGGCGATGGCGATCGACAGCCACCTCACGCCGCTCCGGGCGGGTGAGCTGGCCCGCGGGGCCGGGGCCAAGCGGCTCGTCTTGACCCACTTCTATCCACCGGTAGAAACTTCGGACCCGGCGCGGGAGGCGGGGACCCGGTTCCAGGGGCCCGTGGCGGCCGCCAAGGACGGGGATCGGTTCAGGATCGGAGGACGCTAGCGTGCTGATCGTGATGCGGCACGGGGCGACGGACGCGGAGGTCCAGCGCGTCGTGGCCGTGATCCAGGAGATGGGATACCGGGCGCACCCGATGCCGGGCTCGCAGCGCACCGCGGTCGGGCTGGTGGGCAACGACGGCCGCGTGGATGCCTCGCGGCTCGAAGGGCTGCCCGGCGTCCAGGAAGTCATCCAGGTCACGAGACCCTACAAGCAGGTGAGCCGCGAGTGGAAGCCGGACTCCACGGTCGTGCAGCTCGGGGGCGGCGTCACGATCGGTGGCACGGACGTGGCGGTGATCGCGGGGCCGTGCTCGGTCGAGACGGAGCGGCAGATCCTCGAGGCGGCGCGCCAGGTCAAGGAGGCGGGCGCCGTGATCCTGCGCGGCGGCGCGTGGAAGCCGCGCACGTCTCCCTACGCGTTCCAAGGGCTCGGGCGCCCCGGCCTGAAACTGCTCGCCAAGGCGCGCGAGGAGACGGGGCTTCTCATCTGCACCGAAGCGATGGATCCGGAGAGCCTGGGTTACGTGGCGGAGGTGGCGGACATCATCCAGATCGGCGCGCGCAACATGCAGAACTTCTCGCTGCTCAAGGTGGCGGGCCGCGCCAAGAAGCCCGTGCTGTTGAAGCGCGGGATTGCGGCGACGATCGAGGAGCTGCTCCTCTCCGCGGAGTACGTGCTGTCCGAGGGAAACCGCGACGTGATCCTGTGCGAGCGGGGCATTCGCGGCTTCGATCCGTCCACGCGCAACGTGTTCGATCTCACGGCGATCCCGGTGGTGCACAAGCTTTCGCACCTCCCGATCATCGCCGACCCGTCGCACGGCACGGGGCTCAGGGACAAGGTGATCCCGATGGCGCGCGCCGCGGTCGCGGCGGGAGCGGACGGCATCATGGTGGAGGTGCATCCGAGTCCCGACAAGGCCCTCTCGGACGGCGCGCAGTCGCTGTTCCCGGACCAGTTCGCGCAGCTGATGCGCGAAGTGAAGGTCATCGCGGAGGTGATCGGGCGCCGGATCGAGGAGCCGGCGTCGGTGGGGGCGTGAACAAGTGCGGAATGCGGAGTGCGGAATGCGGAGTTTGTCGGACGTCGGTCGTGCGCGGAAACTAGCGTCGCGGTCCCACCCCGACTCGATAAACTCCGCATTCCGCATTCCGCACTCCGCATTCGTTGCGGTCGCGTTGCTGGCCGGCTCCCAGGCCCCCGACCCCTGGCCCGTGCTCGACCGCGCGAGCCAGACCTACCAGTCGATCAGCACGCTATCGGCCGATTTCGTCCAGATCGTGGAGAACCCGCTCGTCGGGGCACCCGACACGACCCGCGGCAAGCTCTACCAGATGCGCCCCAGCCGCTTCGCCATGCGGTTCGTCGTTCCCAAGGGCGACCGCATCGTGGCCGACGGGCGCTACCTGTGGCTGTACACGCCGAGCACCACACCGGGCCAGGTGATCCGCGCCAAGATCCCGGCCGTCGGCACCACGGGCCCGAACCTGATCGGCCAGTTCGTGGAGCACCCGCACGAGCGCTACCGCGCGAGCTACCGGCGCGCCGACTCGCTCCCGGACGGGATGGCGGACGTCATCGCGCTCGTCCCCAAGCGGGACGACCAGCCCTACAGCGCGGCGGTGATTTGGGTCGGGCGCGCCGACGGCCTGGTGCGGCGGCTCGAGATCACGGAGACATCCGGGCAGCTGCGCACCGTGATGCTGAGCCGCGTGAAGGTGAACGCCGGGGCGCCGGGGCGCGAGTTCACGTTTTCGCCCCCGTCCGGCGTACGGGTGGTCGACTCAGGTTCCCCTTGAGCCTAACCAAATCCGTTGCTTACGAAGCTGCCACGTCGCACCCGGCTCCCGCTGGTTCCCCGCTCTTCAACGCCCGCTGAGTCTTAGCGCAAGATCGAATAGCATCGAGAGAGCAACAAGTGCGATGCCACCGATGGCCCAGGCGGCGTTCCGCTTCCGGTCTGTAACCGTTAGCGCGCGATCAGCAGGGAGGAACCGGACCTTGGTTCCGAGGTTGACGAGAAATTCTTCCGACCACGATAGAACGCCACCAAAGGTCCCCTCGCCATATCGGCCCTCGCCAAAGCCGGGCTCCTGGGCAAGGTTGGCAAAACTCTCGCGGAGGACGCCATACGAGGCCAGGAAGAATCCTACGAACTGGGAGGCCAGCCAAAGACCGAAGAGCAGTTGATGCCGCACGGGCTGGCCCTCCACTGGGCGAACGACAGGGCGAGGCCGAACTCGGCTAGGGCTGGCCCGATGCCGTGGAGTGCCCTGGGCAGCCATCATCTTCTTAACCGTCGCTCCGTTTGACCGCCACGCAATGTCCGCGAAGCGATGGCCTTGGGCGGTCAAACAGACAGGAGCGACTGTCAGCACGGTGCTTAGCAAAAGAGCGGCAGTGTTGGGTCTCATCAGAGGACTCCGCTTTCGAGACTCTGCTGAACGACTATCGCGATTCGTCCGCGTTCATGAAGCTCTCAGCACCCGCGTGTTGTTGACCGGCTATAGCCAGCCCGCCGCGCCTCCTCTTCCGTACGGAAGTAGATGAGGTTTGCAGGCGACAGGGGCCGAGGAACGTGAATAGTGCGGAGCGCACGGCACGCGTCCGGGGAGAGGGCCGCTGGAAGTATGTGCTGTGGAGGGTTGCCTGGTTAGGGCGTTTTTGCGGCGCCGACGGGCGGATTTGCGACACAGAGAGCAGCGTTGTGTCGCACCTTGATCCCAGAAACAGGACGACCCACGGCCGTCGTCAGAAGGAGTTATGCATGTCTGATTACAGGTGGTAGATCAGTAGCGAGCGCCTGGGCGACGCGCGCCGCCGTCGCCTCGTCCATCCCGCCCTTCTCCGCCAGCTCCAGCGCCGCGCGCCCCAGGGCGCGGTACAGCAACGCGTCGTCCCTGGTGAGCGACTCGAGGTGCCGTCGGATCGTCGCCTCATCGCCGCGCGCCACGGGACCCGTGAGGGCGTCCTTCGGCTCCTGGCGGGTCAGGTTCTCGAACGTGCCCTCCACGAGCGGCCGCAGCGCCTGCCACGCGTCCGTATCCGACAAGCCGGCGTGGCGCAGCAGCCGCTGCGCGATCGCCTCCACGACCACGAAGTAGTTCGACGCGAACACGGCCCCCGCGTGGTAGATCGCCTTCTGCTTGCCGCTCAACCGGAACGGTCGCATCCCGAGCTCCTGCGCGATGCCCTCCGCCGCCTGCACCGCGCGCGGCATGCCCTCGACGGCCGCCCACGTTCCCTCGAGGCGGGCGGGCGCCGTTGCGGGATCGGAGATCGTCTGAAGCGGGTGGAGCGAGCCGAGCGCGGCGCGGGAGGGGACGAGCGGGGCCAGGGCCTCCTGGCCGAGCACGCCCGAGAGGTGCAGCACCACCTGGTCCGCGCGCACCGCTTCCGCGCGGGCCAGTACCTCGGCGAGCGGGGAGATGGCGTCGTCGCGCACGGCGAGAATGAGGACGCCCGCCTGGGCGACCCAGGCGGGCGGCTCGTCCGCGGCGCCGACCGTCAGCTCGAGTGGCTTCGGGACCGCCTTCTTCCGCCGCCCGTGCAGGCGGACGGTGTAGCCCGCCTGCACGAGGGCCAGCGCGAGCCCCACTCCTGCGCGCCCAGGCCCGATGATGCCGACGACGGGGTCCGTGACGATGTCGGCGCGGCGCGTCACTCGTTGCGCGGGGGGGCGCCCGGGAGCATGCCGGCGATCGCCAGGAGGTCCAGCGGCGTCCGGGCCCTGCGCGCCCATTTCAGCGCCTCCTGGACCTGGCGGTCGTCGGCCATGCGACGCCGGAACTCCGCGGGGCGGCCGAACACGTAGCGCGCCGCCTCGTACCCCAGCTCCTGGGCGATGAGCGCCCGCGCGCCGGTCACGACGCTGTCGGGCAAGCTCACGGCGCGACCGCGCAGGCGCCGCAGCACCTCATCGACCATCGCGTCCGTCACGGCGAAGTTCGGGTCGCTCAGGCGCCCCGTTGCCTTCAGCTCCAGGGCGTATCCCGACCGCACGTCCAGGTACGCTGGGATGTTCTTGCCGAGCGCCTTCACGAAGGCGCGCTCGGCTGTCGTGAACGTGTCGGGGACCACGAACAGGTCGGGCCGGATCCCCCCGCCGCCGTACACGATGCGGCCGCGATCGGTGTGGAAGATCAGGGAGGAGTCGACCCTCGTGCTGTCCTTGCCCTGCTCCGCGGCCGCGACCTGCGCCTCCTGCTCCGCCTCGTTGCGGCTCTTGCGCTGGATGGTGCGGCCGCTCGGCGTGTACCAGCGGGCCGTCGTGAGCTTCAGCGCCGTCTCCGGCGTGAGCTGCCACAGCGACTGCACCAGCCCCTTGCCGAACGTCGGCGTACCCACGACGAGGGCGCGGTCGTGATCTTGCAAAGCGCCCGTGATGATCTCGGCCGCGGAGGCCGTGCCCCCGTTCACGAGCACGACGATCGGCAGCTTGGGCCACGGCTGCGGCTTCGCATCGCGGTAGGTGCGCGTGGTATTGGGCGCGCGCCCGCGGGTCGCGACCACCTCCTGCCCCGGATCGAGGAACAGGTCGGTCGCGGCGATCCCCTGGTCCAGGAGACCCCCGGGGTTGCCGCGCAGGTCGAGAATCAGCGACCTCATTCCCTTCTGGAGCAACCCGTTGATCCCCTCCGTCAGCTCCGCGGCCGACGTCTCGCTCACCGGGCTCAGGGCGATGTACCCCACGCGGTCGTCGAGCATCATCGCGATGTTGACCGAGCGCACGTGGATCGTGGCGCGGGTCACCTTGAAGACGAGCGGCTGGTCCACGCCGACCCGGTGCACCTTCAGCTCGGCCGTCGTCCCCGGCTGCCCCCTCAGCTCCTTCACCGCCTGATCGTTCTTCCAGCCCTCGGTCGGCCGGCCGTCGAGCGCGACGATCCGGTCGCCCGTCTGGATGCCGGCCCGCTCGGCCGGCGTCTCAGGCAGCGGCGCGACCACGGTGATCCAGCCGTCGCGCACGTCGATCTGGATGCCCAAGCCGCCGTAGTTCCCCGTGGTCTGCTCGGAGAGGAGCCGGAAATCGTCCGGCTTCAGGAACACCGAGTACGGGTCGTGGAGCTCGTCCAACAGACCGTCGATCGCCATCTGGTAGAGCCGTCGCTCGTCGAGCGAGTCGACGTAGTAGTCGGCCACGTGCGCCAGCACGTCCTCGAACAGGCGTGCCTGCTGATAGACGGATCCCGTGGGTCCCGCCTCCCGTTGCAGCAGCCAGCCGCCGGTCGCGAGCGCGACCACGGCGATGCCGGCGACGACGGACAGCTTGCGAACGTTCATGACATGCCTCGCGTTGAGAGTGCGGCCGCCGCCGTGACCTCCCGCCACGCGGCTTCCTGCACCGCTTGCCGTGACCGCGACGCGTCGACGTGCACGACGCCCGGCCCCTGCGCCCGTCGATACGCCTCGCGCACGCGGGCGTGAAACGCGTCGTCCTGGCGCTCGATCCGGTCCTGGACCTTGCGCGCCGTGCGCTGCCGCTCGCGGCCCAGCTCCACCGGCACGTCCAGCACCAGCGTGACGTCGGGGACGAGCCCGCCGGTCGCGAGCCGGATGGCCTGGGCCACCTCCGCCGCCGGCAACCCGGCGCCCGCCACCTGGTAGGCCATCGTCGAGAGGTCGAACCGATCGGCCACGACCACCTGCCCCTCGTCGAGGGCCGGCCGGATGACGTGGTGGACCAGGTCGGCCCGCGCCGCGAGGAACAGGAACAGCTCGGCCACCGGGGCCACCTCGTGGGGAAACTGGAGCGCCAGCTTGCGCGCCGCTTCCGCCACCGGTGTGCCGCCGGGCTGCCGCACCGCGACCACGCGGCGGCCGTCGGCCCGCAGCCGCGCGGCGAGCCAGCGCACCAGCGTCGACTTCCCCGCCCCCTCGGGGCCCTCCACCACGATGAACAGCCCGGACGCCGAGCCGTTCATCCCAGGGTGATGATGGGGCTCGCCGCCCCCTGCTTCATCCCTTCAAAGATCTTCGCGTTGATCTTCGTCATCAGCTTCTCGAAGTTCGCCTGAGCCGCCACCACTGCCTGATACACCGGATTCGCCTGGAGGCTTTGGAGCGCGCGGTCGTACTGCTCGACCGCCTCGCGCGGCGGCTCGCGCCCCTCCTGGGCGGCCCGCTCGATCTCCTGCGCCAGCCGCTCGACCTCGGCGAGCTGCTGCCGGCAGGCGGCTTCCTCGCGGAGCCGCTCGCTGGCGCGCAGGAACGCCTTGTATTCGTCGGTCTGGCCCAACAGCCGACCGAGCTCGAGCGCCTTGGGATCGATCACGCGGCCTCCGCGGCGCAGGCCAGCGCGTAGCGCGGCCGGCCGAACAGATCCTCGCGCACGACGACGCGGGTCCACCCGGACGCCCGCGCCAGCGCCCGCACCGCGTCGGCGCGGCGCTCGTCGATCTCGAGCGCCAGCAGTCCACCCGGCTCGAGCACCCGCTGCGCGCCCACGAGGAGAGCGCGCGTCGCGTCCAGACCATCGGGTCCGCTCACCAGGGCTGCGCGCGGCTCGAACAGCCGCACGGAGGCGTCGACGGCAGCGTACTCCTGATCGGTGAGGTACGGCGGATTCGCCACCACGGCGCCGCAGCGCTCGCCCGCGAGCGGCGCCAGCAGGTCGCCGACCCGCACCTCGACGGGCACGGGGGGCCGCACCAGCGCCACGTTCTCGCACGCGAGCGCCGCCGCCTCCGAGCATCGCTCGACCGCGATCACGCGATCGAAGGTTCCCTCGAGCGCGAGGCTCAGGGCGATGCACCCGCATCCGGTACCGATATCCGCGACGACGCCACCCTTCCCCCCGACCGCCAGGGAGTCCTTTAGGGTTCCCCCTTTCCTCTTCCCCGCTTCGCGGGCCCAGTCCAACACCAGATCCACCAGCCCTTCCGTCTCCGGCCGGGGGATCAGCGCGCGCGGATCGAGCCGCAGCTCCAACCGCCGGAACGAGACGCGGCCGACCGCGTACGCGAACGGCACGCCGCTCGCGCGCCGCGCCACCGCGTCGCGGAAGCGGGCCACCTCGGGCGGCGCCGCGCGGTCCCGGCGCAACCATACCTCCCCCGGACTCGCACCGGTCACGGCCGCCCACAGGAGCGTGGCCTCGCGCCGCGCCTCCGCCGTCACCCGCGCGAGCCGCTCCACTGCCCGCTCCAGCTCGCCGGCGATGGTCTCCTGCTGCGCGGGCTCAAGCACTGAGGCGTTCCTTTTCTCCCGCGAGCTTCAGCGCGTTGATGAGCTCGTTCAGCTTGCCGTTCAGCACGGCCTCGAGGTCGTGGACGGTGTGGTGGATGCGATGATCGGTGACGCGGTTCTGCGGAAAGTTGTAGGTGCGGATCTTGGCCGAGCGGTCGCCGGTGCCGACCATGGCGCGGCGGTCCCGCGCCCGCACCGCCTCCTGCTCGGCGACCATGCGGTCGAGCAGCCGCGACCGCAGGATCTCGAGCGCCTTGATCTTGTTCTGGAGCTGGGACTTCTGGTCCTGGCACTGCACCACGATGCCGCTGGGGAGGTGGGTGACGCGCACGGCCGAGTCGGTCGTGTTCACGCTCTGGCCGCCCGGGCCGGACGAGCGGAAGACGTCGATGCGGAGGTCCTTGTCCTCGATCTTCACCTCCACCTCCTCCGCTTCCGGGAGCACGGCCACCGTCGCGGCGGAGGTATGGATGCGGCCCTGCGACTCGGTGGTCGGCACCCGCTGGACGCGATGCACGCCTGACTCGTAGCGCAGGGTGCCGTACGCCTTGGGACCGCGGGCCGCGAAGACGGCCTCCTTCAGCCCGCCGAGGTTGCCCTCAGAGAGCGACAGAACCTCCACCTTCCAGCGCTGCTGTTCCGCGAAGCGCGTGTACATGCGAAACAGCTCGGCGGCGAACAGTGCCGCTTCGTCGCCCCCGGTCCCGGCGCGGATCTCCACGATGGCGTCGCGGTCGTCGAGCGGATCGGTGGGGGCCAGGAGCTCGGTCAGCTCGCGCTCCAGCCGCTCGATATCGGGCCGCAGCCGCTCCACGTCCGCCCGCGCCAGCTGCGCCAGCTCGGGGTCTTTCTCCTGCAGCACCTCGCGGGCCTGCCCCAGTTCGGCGCGCAGCCGCTCCAGACGCTGATGCGTCTGGCGGATGCCATCGAGCCGCGCGTGCTCGCGGCCCAGCTGCTTCAGCTTGGCCGGGTTCCGCGCGGTCTCGGGGTCGGCCAGCTCATGGGCGACCTCCTCCGCCCGCGCGAGCGCCTGGCGGAGTCGGGCCTCCACGGCTCAGCCCCCGACCGTTTCCTTCCCGTACTTCTGGCGGAACCGCTCCACGCGTCCGGCCGTGTCCACGAGCTTCTGCTTCCCCGTGAAGTAGGGGTGGCACTTGGCGCAGATCTCCACGTGGATGACGGGGATCGTGGAGCGCGTCACGAAGCTGTTGCCGCAGGCGCACTGCACGGTGGCCCGCTGATAGGCAGGGTGAATCCCGGGTTTCACTGGCGCTGTCCTCGAGTCGAATGTGCCGACGGTACGAAGCCGGAAATATAACTGGCGCCGTCACTTGGCTGCAAGGCGCGCGGTGCGCACTGATTTGACACCGGCCTCGGAACCGCGTAAGCTTGCCCCCCGAGAGTCTCTCATCCTCTTAGGAAGAGCCACCCGTGTCGACGACGGCGATTCTCCTGAAAGTTCCGCTCTTCAGCCAACTTGAGCCCGCCGAACTGGAGCGGGTGACGGAGATCTCGCGCGAGCGCACCTATCCCAGGAACTCGGTCATCCTCTTCGAAGACGACCCGGGCGACGCGCTCTACGTGGTCGCCGAGGGCCAGGTGAAGGTGGTGCTCATCGGCGAGGATGGGCGCGAAGTGATCCTGTCGGTGCTGGGCGAGGGCGAGTTCTTCGGCGAGATGGCGCTGATCGACGACGAGCCCCGCTCGGCCCACGTGATCGCGATGGAGGACTCCACGCTGCTGGTGCTGCGGCGCGAGGATTTCCAGGGCATCCTGAAGCAGACCCCGTCCATCGCGCTGGCGCTGTTGCGCGAGCTGTCGCGGCGGCTGCGCCGCGTGGACGAGAAGGTCGGCAGCCTCGTGCTGCTCGACGTGAACGGCCGCGTCGCCCAGCTGCTGCTCGATCTCGCCGACGAGGCGGGGTCGAATCGCATCACGCGCCGCCTCACCCACCACACCATCGCCCAGATGATCGGCTCCAGTCGTGAGACCGTGAGCCGCACCATGCGGGAGCTCGTCGACAAGGGATACATCGAGGTGAGCCGGCGCGAGATCCTTATCCGCGACCGCGCCGCGCTGGAAGTCTCCGCGGGGCGCTCGTGAGGCGGGTCACCGTCGCCGGGTGAGGCTGCGGCTTATCCTACGTGCATGGCTTTCCGTAACTTAGCCCAGGAACCCGGGTGCCCAAAGGCCAGACCTACACGGTGACTTTCTGGGGGACGCGGGGCTCGATCCCCACCCCCGGCGTCCACACCGCCCGCTACGGTGGGAACACGCCGTGCGTGACCGTGCAACGTGCCGGTGGCCGCGTGGTCATCCTCGACGCGGGCACCGGGATCCGCCCACTGGGGCTGGAGCTCGTGGGGCCGCAGAACGGCGCGGTGAACGCGGAGATCCTGCTGTCGCACGCGCACTGGGATCACATCCAGGGGCTCCCCCATTTCAAGCCCTTCTTCGCGGCGGGGAACGCGGTGCGCATCTGGGGGCCGCGGCAGGGAACCACGTCGCTCGAGGCGATTCTGCGGCAGCAGATGGATCCGGCCGTGTTCCCCGTGCCCCTCGACGCCTTGTCGGCGCAGCTGACCGTGCAGCAAGTGGACGCGGGGGAGTTCACCGTGGGTGAGTTCCGCGTGCGGGCGATGCGCCTGCGGCACCCGGGGACCACCCTGGGCTTTCGGCTGACGCCGCTCACCGGCGGCCCCAGCATGGCCTACGTGACGGACAACGAGCTCGGCACGGGCGGGAGCTACGACACGCCGGCGAACTGGCGCAAGGACTTCACGACGTTCCTCGCGGGTGTGGATCTGCTGATCCACGACGCGATGTACACACCGCAGGAGCTGGAATCGCACCGCGGGTGGGGGCACTCGACGTTCGTGGAAGCGGTGGCGGTGGCCGCCGAAGCGGGCGCGAACCGGCTCGTGCTGTTCCATCATGAGCCCGAGCACGGCGACGCCGCGATCGACGACATGCTCGCGCAGGCCCGGCGGCAGGCGAAAGCCAAAGGCCTGCCCGCCGAGATCCTGGCCGCCCAAGAAGGCGTCACTCTGACTCTCTGACCAAGGAGACGTAGCCATGCGTTCGCGTTCGATGGTCGCCCTCTGCTCCCTGGTCGCGCTCGCGGCCGGCGCGGGCGGGCTGTCCGCCCAAGGGCGCGCGGACTCCCGTCCGGGCCTCGCGGTGTTCCCGATCTGGAACAGCGGCTCCTACGGTCAGGACAAGGAGAACTTCGACGCGCTGCAGAAGGGCATGGCCGCGATGATCATCTCCGAGCTCGCGGCGAACCCGGGGGCCCGCGTGGTGGAGCGCGAGGAGCTGCAACGCCTGCTCGAGGAGCAGAACCTCGGGGCCTCGGGGCGGGTGGACGATGCGACCGCCGCGAAGGTCGGCAAGCTCGTCGGCGCGCGCTACGTGGTGACGGGGACGTTCATCGATTTCTACGGCGACTTCCGCGTGGACCTGCATCTCGTCAACGTCGAGACGAGCGAGATCATGAAGGTCGAGAAGGAGAACATGCGGCGGGACCACCTGTTCGACATCATCCGCAACGTGTCCCAGCGGCTGATGAAGGACGCGAGCCTGCCGCCGCTCCCCAAGCAGGCCTCGGACGCGCGGATGAGTCGTCAGATTCCGACGGACGCCCTCACCTACTACTCACGCGCCCTGCTGTACCAGGACCGCGGGCAGAAGGACAAGGCGATCGACATGTACAATCGGGCGCTCGAGGTGTTCCCGCAGTACGCCGAGGCCACCGAGGGGTTGCAGCGCCTGAAGACCTCCTAATCGCATGCAGCCGCGCCGGGCGCCCCGGAAGACGGCGAAGGCGGCGAGCGCCATGGCGACGAGCGACAGGCCGTGAGATACCTGCTGCTGCACCCATCCTCCTGGCAACCCGGCGGCGTGGCCGCGATCCTCGAGGGGGCGCAGGTGGAGCGGCGCGAGCTGCGTCTGCCCCGGGAGCTCGCGGTGGACGAGCGCCCCACGGTGCTGGTGCTCGATCCCGAAAGCCGTTCGCTCTTCCCCCTGGACGTGCTGCGGGCGTTCGTGGACGCGGGCGGCGCCATCGTGGCGCTGGGGCGCGACGGGGAGGCGGACGTGCCCGAGCAGATGCCCGCGGAGCTGCTGGCGGGCTTCGTGAGGCACCCCGCCGGGGCGCGGCAACTGCTGGTCGCGGTTCGCGCCGGGTTCCGGGAGGGGGCGGCGCGGGCGGAGACGGCGCGCGCCCGCGGCGAGGCGGCGTCGCGCAGCCGCGAGATCGGCGAGCTCACCCGCATCGGCGTCGCCCTCGGGACCGAGCGCGATCTGAAGGCCCTGCTCGACCTCATCCTCACACAGGCGCGTCGCATCACCCAGTCGGACGCGGGCAGCCTCTACCTCGTGGAAACGAGCGGCCAGGGGCAGAAGCGGCTGCGCTTCCGGCTGGCCCAGACCTATTCCAAGCCCGAGGCGCCGTTCGTCGAATTCACGATGCCCGTCGACCGCACCAGCCTCGCCGGGTACGCCGCGGTCACGGGCGAGCCCCTGGTCCTCGACGACGCCTACTTCCTGCCGCCCGACGTCGAATACAGCATCAACCGCTCCTTCGACGAGCGGTACGGCTACCGCACCAAGTCGATGCTCGTGATTCCGATGAAGGACCACAAGGAAGAGGTCATCGGCGTGCTGCAGCTCATCAACCGCAAGCGCGACTTCGAGGCCGTGCTCGCCGCGCCGGCGGACGTGGAGCGCCAGGTCGTGCCGTTCTCGCGGCGGACGGTCGAACTCGTCACCGCCCTCGCCGGCCAGGCGGCGGTGGCCATCGAGAACAGCCAGCTCTACGCGGAGATCGAGAACCTCTTCAAGGGGTTCGTGAACGCCGCCGTCACGGCGATCGAGCAACGGGACCCGACCACGTTCGGCCACAGCGGGCGCGTCGCCGGCATGACGGTCGGGCTCGCCAAGGTCGTGGATCGATCCGGGGACGGACCCTACCGCACCGTCCACTTCTCCCGCGAGCAGATCCGCGAGATCGAGTACGCGGGCCTGCTGCACGACTTCGGGAAGGTCGGTGTGCGGGAGCAAGTGCTCGTGAAGGCGAAGAAGCTGTACCCGCACGACCTGACGCTCATCAAGCAGCGCTACGCGTTCGTGCGGCGCACTGCGGAACGGGAGTTCTGGCGCAAGCGCGCCCTGTTCCTCGAGGAGCACGGGGCCAAGGGTTACGAGGCGTTCCTCAAGTCACTGGAGGACGAGCAGGCTCGCGAGCTCGGCGAGCTGGACCGCTTCCTGGAGACGGTGCTGCAGGTGAATGAGCCGACGGTCCTCCCCGCGGGCCGATTCGAGGATCTCAAGACGATCGCCGGACTGCAGTACGACGACGTGGACGGCCGCTCCCAGCCGTTCCTCACCGAGGACGAGCTGCGCTACCTCGCGATCCGCAAGGGCAGCCTGGACGAGACGGAGCGGCTCGAGATCGAGAGCCACGTGAACCACACCTATCGCTTCCTGCTGCAGATCCCCTGGACGCGGGAGCTGCAGCAGGTGCCGCTCATCGCCTACGGGCACCACGAAAAGCTCGACGGCCGCGGCTACCCGCGCAAAGTCACGAGCGAGGCGATCCCCATCCAGACGCGCATGATGACGATCAGCGACATCTACGACGCGCTCACCGCGGCGGACCGCCCCTACAAGCCGGCCGTACCGCCGGCGCGCGCCCTCGACATCATGACCGACGAGGTGCAGACCGGCCAGCTCGACCCGCACCTGTTCCAGCTGTTCGTGGAAGCCAAGGTGTTCGAGACGGGCGGTGCGTAGCCGCTACCACAGCAGGAATTTCACCGAGACGAGCAGCAGGAAGCCGCCGAACGCCCGGCGCAGCGCCACCGCGGGCAGCGCGCCGGCGAGCTTGGCCCCGAGCAGCGGCCCGACGAGCAGGCCGACTGCGAGGATCGCGGCGTACGTGATGTTCATCTGGCCGCGCCTGTGGTACTCCAGCGCACCGAGGATACCCACCGGCAGGAGCAGGGCGGCGAGCGACGTGCCGTTCGCCGTGAGCTGGTCCAACCCGGCCAGCAGCATGAGCCCGGGGATGACCACGATCGCGCCGCCCACACCGAACAACCCGGAGACAACGCCGGCCACGAAGCCGATCAGCGCGACCAGTACCCAAGTCATTGCTCTATCCTCGCTCGAAAGGGGTTAGGTCCCCAGCCACCGCCGCCCGGAGTCTCGATGCGGAGCACGTCGCCGGGCTCGAGGCGCGCACCCACCTTGGGCGGCAGCGCCGCGCCGTTCAGCAGCGTGCGGCCGGGCGCGCCGCTCGCCCCGCCCGCCACCCCTCGGGCCGCGTGGCGGCGCCGCTCCGCGAGCACACTCAGCTCCATCGGCGCTAGGGCCTCGAACTCCCGGATTACGCCCTCCCCACCCACCCACTTCCCCACGCCCCCACTCCCCCGCCGCAGAGCGTAGGCTCGTACCCGCAGCGGACACTCCAGCTCCAACACCTCGACCGGCGTATTGCGCGTGTTCGACATGCCGACGTGGACGCCCGAGGGCCCGTTCGCCTCACGGCTCGCGCCCTGCCCACCGCCGATCGTCTCGTAGTAGGTCCAGGCTCCACCACCGAACGTGACGTTGTTCATCGTCCCCTGCCCCTGGGCCGGCACGGGGATCCCGCCGTTCGCCAGGGCGAGCAGCACGGTATCCGCGATGCGCTGCGACGTCTCGACGTTGCCGGCCGCCACGGCGCTCGGATAGCGGGCGTGCACGAGACAGCCTTCGGGAGCGGCGACGCGCAGCGCCCGCTGCACGCCCCCATTGGTCGGCACGTCCTCGGGAAGCAGGGTGCGAACGACGAACAACACCGCCGCGCGGGTCACGGCGAGCGGACAATTCACGTTGCCGCGCGCGGCCGGAGCCGTGCCCGTGAAGTCGGCATGAAACACGCCGTCGCGGATGTCGACCCGCACCGTGATCGGCAGATCAACGTCGTCCACGCCGTCCCCCTCGAGCCAATCCGTCGCGCGCAGGCCCGTGGCGGCGACCTTCGCCAGTGCCGCGCGCGTGCGCCGCTCGGCGTACTCGATCAGGTCGCGCGCCGCCGTCCGCACGCCCTCCCCCCCGTAGCGGGCCACGAGCGCCCGCAGGCCTTCCCCTCCGCGCTCCACGGCCGCCCGCTGGGCCGCGAGGTCGCCGCGCCGCGCCTCGGGCGTGCGGACGTTGGCGAGCAGCAGGCGCTCGACCTCGGGCGTCCACCGCACCGGCGGGAGGATGATCCCTTCGGCGAAGATCTCCCGCGCTCCGGCGGGCATGCTGCCGGCCTGCGCGCCGCCCACGTCCGAGTGGTGAGCCCGCACGGCGCTGTAGCCGCCCACCCGGCCGTCCAGCTCGATGGCGCCGATGACGGTGAGGTCGGGAAGATGCGAGCCGCCCGTGTAGGGATCGTTGAGAATGAACACGTCACCCGGCCGGGGGGCGAGGGCGCGGACCGCCGCGACCGATTCGGCCAGCGCGCCAAGGTGCACCGGGATGTGCGCCGCCTGGGCGATCATCTCCCCGTCCGGGTCGAACAGCGCCGCGGAGCAATCACGCCGCTCGCGGATGTTGGGGGAGAGCGCCGAGTGGATGAGCACGAGGCCCATCTCCTCCGCGATGGACGCGAAGGCGTGCCCCATCACCTCGAGGCCGACCGGGTCGAGGGTCATCGCCGCTCCAGCAGAATCGCGCCCGAGCGATGGACCCGGCCGCGCCACCCCGGCTCGACCAGCGCCGTGGCGTCCCCGCCTGCGAGGATCGCCGGGCCCTCGAGCTCGACGCCCGCGGCGAGCTCGCCCAGCGGCCACACGCTCGCCTCGACCCGCGCGCCGCCCACGGTGGCCGTGCGCCGGGCCCGCGGCGCGCGCTGCTCGCGCGCCCGTCCGTCGAGCTGGGGAAGAGACCCGCCCCCGCTCTTCACCGCCGCGACGCGGAGATTCACGAGCTCGATCGGCTGGCCGCCGCCCTCGTGCCCGTAGCGCGCCCGGTGGGTCGCGAGGAACGCCACGGCCAGGGGCGCGGGGTCGTCGAGCGGCGCGGGGATCGTCACCTCGTAGCCCTGCCCCGCGAAGCGGCAGTCCGCCGCGCGCGCCAGCGCCGCCCCCGGCAGTTCCTCGCGCGCGCGCTCGACCAGCGGGGCGAACGCGGCCGCGAGCTCCCGGGTGGTGAGCGCGGGTAGCGCGCGGTGGAACGACGCCATCACTTCGATCCGCTCGGCCGCGGCGGCGAGGCCGAGCGCGCTGAGGACGCCCGGGTGCGGGGGCAGCACGATCGTCCGCATCCCCAGCGCGTCCGCGAGCGCGCAGCCGAAGAGCGGCCCTGCTCCACCGTACGGCAACAGGGCGAGCTGCCGCGGGTCGAATCCCCGCGCCACGCTCACGCGCTTGAGCGCTCGCGCCATCGTCGCGGCCGCCACCGCGACGATCCCCGCCGCGATGGCGTGCGGCTCGCGCCCCACCGCGGACCCGAGCGACGCGACCGCGCGCTCGGCCAGGGCGGGGTCGAGCCGCAACTCGTCCGCGAGCGGGCTCGCGGCGTCGAGCCACCCGAGCACAAGACAGGCGTCCGTGACGGTGGGCCGATCTCCGCCGCGACCGTAACAGGCCGGGCCCGGCACGGCTCCCGCGCTCTCCGGACCGACCTTGAGCGCGCCGCCCTCGTCCACCCAGGCGACGCTCCCGCCTCCCGCGCTCACGGTCTCGATGAGGATCGACGGGAGCGCGAGCGGTATCCCCGCGACCGCCCCTGTCCCTTCGGTGAGCGCCTCGGCGGCGGTCACGAGACTCGCGTCCGCGCTCGTCCCCCCCATGTCGATGGCGAGCAGATCGCTCACGCCGACCGCCGCGCCGACGAGCCGTGCGCCGACCACGCCACCCGCCGGCCCCGACAGGGCGAGCGACGCGGCACGACGCGCGGCGGCCGCCGGCGCCAGGCTGCCGCCGCTCGACGTCATGATGCGGAGCCCGCCGATGCGGCGCTCACGCACCGGCGCTTCCAGGCGGGCCAGGTAGGCCGAAACCCTTGGCCGTAGGTACGCCTCTACCGTGGCGGTGCTGATGCGCTCGTACTCGCGGAAGGCGGGGAGTACTTCGTGGCTCGCCGTGACGGGGATACCGGGGAGCGCGCCGCGCAGCGCCGCCGCCACCCGGCGCTCGTGCTCGGGGTGCCGGAACGCGAAGAGGAACGCCACGGTCACCGCCTCCGGAGCGAGCGCCCGCACCGCTCCCACGACCCGCTCGACCTCGCGTTCAGCGAGCGGCTCGAGCGCGCCGCCGGGCCCCATGCGCTCCGCGACTCCGACCACGTGGTCGCGCGCGACGAGCGGAGGCGGGTAATCGCGTGCCAGATCGTACAGTGATGCGCGCTCCTGGCGCCGCAGCCACAGCAGATCCTCGAACCCCAGCGTCGTGGCCAGCACGACCCGCGCGCCGCGGCGCTCGAGCAGGGCGTTGGTCGCGATGGTCGTGCCGTGCACCAGCAGGTCGATCACCGAATCGCGGGTGCCGCCCCCCGCGACCGTCAGGGAGTCCTTTCGGGCTTCCCGTGTCCCGAGCAGATCGACCGCGCGAAACATCCCGACCGTGGGGTCGTCCGGCGTGGTCGTCACTTTGCGCACTTCGAGCGTCCCGTCCGCTCCCAGCGCGACGAGATCGGTGAACGTGCCGCCGACGTCGACGCCGACCCTCACCCTTCCCCCTCCCCCCCGACCACCCAAATGCGGAATGCGGAGTGCGGAATGCGGAGTGTATCGCGCCAACTTCGAACCGCGACGCTGGCCCCTGTGCACGACCACGGTCCGATCAACTCCGCACTCCGCATTCCGCGTTCCGCACTGTCAGGCATGCCGTTTCCAGTTCTGCGCCGCGAGCAGGCCGGCGAACCCAAGCGTGGCCAGGACGCACATCGTCCCCACCCAATCCCCCAGCCGCACGTACAGCGTGGTCACGTCGCTCGTGCGCAGGGTGGCGGCGACCGCCGTCTCCACCTCGAGTGCGGTGGTATCGTGGTAGCGGCCCAGCGGATCGACGGTGCCCGAGATCCCCGAGTTTGCCGCGCGTGCGATGCCCATGCGGGTCTCGACGGCCCGCAGCACCAGGTGCGCGGCGTGCTGGTACGGCCCCGCGGTGCGGCCGTACCACGCGTCGTTCGTCACGTTGACGAGGAAGTCGGCACCCTGCCGCCGGTACGCCCGCGCGAGGTCCTCGAACACCGACTCGTAGCAGATCAGCACGCCGAATCGACCCATCGCGGTCGGGTACAGCGGCAGGCCGCGCCCCTTGCCGAAGCCGCCGAACCATTTGAGCCGGAACCACCGCGGGTCGAGGAACGGGACGCGCTCGACGATCGGCACGAGATAGTGTTTGTGGTAGACCAGGTAGGGGCGGCGATCGCCCGTCGCATCATAGAAGAACGCGGCGTTGTAGTAGTCGTAGGAGCGGTCGTCGTGAAACGTGGCGTCGAGACCGCCGGTCAGGAGGGGCGTGCGCGTCTCGCGCGCACGGCGCGCCACGGCCGCGTCCCACTCGGGATGATCGATGAAGTAGCCCGGCACGGCGGCCTCGGGCCAGATCAGGAGATCGAGCCGCGCCGCTGCGTGGAGTCCCTCGGACAGGGCGAGCAGCCTGCCGAAGACGCTGTCCTGGCGGAGGCTATCCCACTTCTCGCGGTAGCCCTCGTTCGGCTGCACCAGTCCGACCACGCCGGCATCCCGCAGGGGCAGGGTCCGCATCCGCCACGTGCCGTAGCCGAGCGCGAGGAGAACAGTCCCCAGCACCGCGCCGATGCGGCCCACACCCCCACGCCCCCACGCCCCACGCCCTTCGATCAGCGCCTCGACGAGCATTACGTTGCACCATACCAGCCACAGCGTCACCCCCCGGGCCCCGGCGAGATCGGCCCACTGCACCAGCACGGTCGCGCCGGCGAGCGACGTGCCGAGCCCGAGCCAGGGAAAGCGGATGTCGCCCTGATGTCCGATCGCCCAATCCACGGCGGTCCACGCGAGCGGCAGCACGAGCCATAAGGGGAGCTGCGGCAGCCGCAGCCGGACTTTCACCACAAGCCACCAGAGCCCCGCGTACCACAGGCCGTAGACGGCGATCGTGGCGACGTAGCCGAGCGCCGAGAGCGTCGTGAAGTGCCACAGCGCGACCACCAGCCAGTAGAGGACGACGCCCTGGGCCACGAAGCCGTACCAGAAGCCCCATCGCAACGCGAGCTGGGGGCTCCGTTCGCCCTCGCACCAGCGGAGCAGCAGCACCGCGGGCGCGACCGCGAAAAAACCGAGCAGGGGAAAGTGAAAGGGAGGATAGCTCAAGGCGAGCGCGACCGCGCCCACTCCGACGAGCCCCGCCGCCCGCCGCTCCGGGGAGAGGCGGATCACAGCGCCACGTCGCGCCCTTCGTCCGCCGAGCGGTAGATCGCCTCCAGGACGCGGTGCAGGGCGAGCTGGTCACGCGGCGGCGGCGCGTTCACGTCTCCTTTGATGACGGCCAGGAAGTAGGTCCACTCGGCGCGGTAGGACTGTGCGAACGGCGTCTCCCGACCGCTCGCGCCGGTGGGCGTCACGTCCACCACGTTCCCGTGCACGTCCTTGAAGACGCGCAGCGGCTGGATGCTCGCCGACCCGTGCGGCCCGACCATGTCGAACCAGAAGCGCTCGGCTTCTCCCATGTGACGCCAGCTCACGTCGATCGCCAGCGACATGCCGTTCTCGCACACCACGAGCGCGGTCGCCATGTCCTCTACGCCGTCGCCACCTTGCCGGGTCATGTGCGCGGAGATGCGCCGCGCCGCCGGCCAGCCGGCGAGCCACAGGCCGAGGTCGAGCAGCTGCAGCCCGAGGTCGAGGAAGGCACCGCCACCTGCCTCCTGACGGCGCACGCGCCAACCGGCCAACTGGCGGGGCGGCTGGAACGTGTACCAGCCGCTGCGGACCGCCTGCAGCGGGCCGATGTCGCCGCCGGCGAGGAAGCCGCGCACGGCTTGGACGTCGGAGCGAAAGCGATGGTTCATCCCGACCATCACGCGCTTGCCGTGCTTGTCGCTCGCCTGCAGCAGGCGCTCGACGCCTGGCAGCGTGAGCGCGAGCGGCCGCTCGCACAGCACGTGGGCCCCGGCCGCGAGCGCCGCCATGGCGTGGATCTCGTGCAGGTGATTGGGCGTGCAGATCACCACGGCGTCGACCGATGCGTAGCGCAGCACGTCCTCGATGTCGTCGTAGCTGTCCCGGACCTCGAAGTGGCCGGCGAGGCCGCGGGCCTTGGCGATGTCGTTGTCGCAGATCGCCACCACCTCGACCCCGGCCATCCGGCGCAGCGCCGGCAAGTGCGCGACCTGCGCGATGGCGCCCGCGCCGATCACGCCGACGCGGATCGGGTCGGTCATCCCCCCTTCCCCCTTCCCCCCGCCCCGGCCCAGCGATACATGACCCCGGCGCGCAGGCTCAGCGTCGAGAGCCCGCTCGCCACCACGCCTCGGCCATCCAGGGTGAGGCGCCAGCGATTCCCGCCGACCTCGGCCCCCAGCGTCCCGTTCAGCCCCGCGGTGAAACCGTTCAACGCATCCTGAACGAACGTCCCGTTGATCGAGGGGCCGCTGCCGTGGCGCAGGTGGATGCCCAGTCCCACCCCGAGATAAGCCGTGACGGTGCGGCCCTGGGGCATCACGTACTGGAGGTCGAGGTCACCGGTTACATCGCTCCAGGTGATGCGGCCCAGCTGGATGGTGTAGTCCGCCGTCGGGTCGACGATGACGCTCTTCAGCCGGTCCTCGAAGCGGCGCCGCGCCTCGGCGCTGAGCTCGCTCTGGAAGTACGAGAGCCCGAGGAGCACGCGCAGCCGCGGCGCCACGAAGCCATAGTCCAGCCGCACACCGCCCGCCGTGGTGCCCCTGATCTGGTCGCCTCCGAGCGGGCCCAGGTCGAGCTGGATGGCGCTGGGCTTGAGGTTGTCGGAGGAGAACTTCTCGAGCACCGCTTGGGCGGTCAGGCGGTCAGGCGGATAGGCGGTTAGGAGCGACGCCGCACAAGCGGCCGTCCTGACCGCCCAACCGGCCAACCGGCTAACCGGCCTAGTAGAGGCGTGCAACGGTCGTCCCTGGGAAGTAGGTCGCGAGAATGCCGCGATAGTCCTGGCCCGCCCGCGCGCGCCCTATCGCGCCCCACTGGCACAGCCCGACGCCGTGCCCCCACCCGGCACCTGCCGCGACCAGGCGGGCGATCTGGCCGCCGTCCTTGGTCACCGACAGCTGGAACGCCGCGCTGCCGAGCTGGCGATTGATCTCGGGGCGCAGCACCGAGCGCACGTCCTGTTCCGGCACGCGCACCTCGCCGCGCTCGAACACGATGCGCAGCTCACTCACCCGGCCCGACTGGCTGGTGCGGCTGACCTCGACGTCGGTGACGCGCTGCAAGCCGTCCCCGCCCACGTTCATCACCGCCGGCAGCGTCCGCGACAATATAGCGCGCAGCTTGGTCGCGTCCCACTCCTCACGCCAGCGGAAGCGTGGCGAGATGTCGCAGTAGTAGCCGCCGCTCCGTTCGTCGGACACCGGTCGCAGATAGGGTCGACCGCCCGTGGTCTTGAACGCCTCCTCCAGGCTCGCCGTGCGGAAGCCGCACGTGGAGTGGAAGTACGCGTCGATGAGCTCGCCGCGGTACTGCAGAACTTCGCCGGCCGTGGCGCGCAGCGCCTCCCACACGGCCGGCGTCTCGGCCGCCACGCCGCGGTACACCTGATCGCGGATGTCCGCCCACGCGTCGAAGCCCAGCGTCTCCCAGCGGCCGCGATTCTTGAGGGCGAACGTGCGCGACACCACGGCCTGCGCCAGCATCGCCTGCCGCTCGTCCGGCCGCCGCGGTCCCAGCTCTTCCCCGATCACGCCGGCGAGATAGGCCTCGACCGGCACGCGGTTCATGAGGGTGAGCCCCGACGCGTCGCGCACCACGTTCAAGCGGCCGCGATAGCGCCGGCCCTCGGCCATCGCGAACTGATTCTCGGTGACGTTGACGGCGGAGATGCCGCGGTGCGGCTCGCCCTGGGAGCCGTCCGGCTGCACCAGGCGCAGCCCCGCGCTGTCCGCCAGGACCGTCCAGCGCGCGCTCGGGGGGATCGACCCGATGGGCCGGCCGCTGGCGTCGTCGGTGAGGAACAGCTCCCCGTCGCCTCCCAGGGCGAGGCTTCCCACGCCGGCCACGATTCCCACGCGCAGCTCGGGTTCGGCGCCGGGGGCGAGCGGCTGGGGCCGCGCGCACGCCGCCGCCGCGAGGAGGAGGAAGCTAACGGGGACGCGCTGCGGCGAGCGCCGCATCGAGCTGCGCGATGGAGAAGTCGATGTCCGCATCCGTGTGCGCGCTGGAGACGAATCCGGCCTCGAAGGCCGAGGGAGCGAGGTACACGCCGCGTTCGAGCGCTGCGCGGTGCCAGCGGGCGTACAGCGCCGCGTCCGCGCGCTTCGCCTCGGCGAAGTTGCGGACCGGCCCGCCCGTGAAGTAGGCGCCCCACATCGAGCCCGCGTGGCCCGCGCTCAGAGCCACGCCGTAGCGCCGCGCCGCGTCCCCTATACCCGCCACCAGCCGGGCGGTTCGGCGCTCCAGCGTCTCGTAGAAGCCGGGCCGCTCGGTCTCGAGCAGCGTCGCGAGGCCGGCGGCCATCGTCACCGGATTGCCGGCGAGCGTACCCGCCTGATACACGGGTCCCTCGGGCGCGACGAGTCGCATCAGCTCCGCGCGCCCGCCGTACGCGCCGACCGGCATCCCGCCCCCGACGATCTTGCCGAGCGTCGTGAGATCGGGCCGCACGCCCAGCCGCGCCTGCGCGCCGCCCGGCGCGACGCGGAACCCCGTCATCACCTCGTCGAAGATCAAGAGCGCCCCGGCCGCGTCGCACAGGGCGCGCAGCGTCGCGTGAAAGCCGGGCTCGGGGGCAATGAACCCGGCGTTGCCAACGTAGGGCTCCACGATGACGGCGGCGATCTCCGCCCCGCGCCGCCGAAATACGTCCTCCACCGCCGCCGCGTCGTTGAAGGGCGCGGTCACGGTGAGCTCGGCCAGCGCTCGCGGCACGCCCGGGCTGTCCGGCAGGCCGAGCGTGGCGACGCCGCTTCCCGCCCGCACGAGGAAGCCGTCCGCGTGGCCGTGGTAACAGCCCTCGAACTTGAGAACGAGATCTCGCCGCGTCGCCGCCCGGGCCACGCGCACCGCGGCCATCGTCGCCTCGGTGCCCGAGCTCACGAATCGCACCATCTCGACCGAGGGCATCCGCCGGCACACCGCTTCGGCGAGCCGCACCTCGCCTTCGCAGGGCGCCCCGTAGCTCCACCCCCGCTCCGCCGCCTCCCGCACGGCCGCCAGCACCGCCGGGTGCGCGTGCCCGAGAATGAGCGGACCCCAGGAGCACACGTAGTCCACGTAGCTCTTCCCGTCCGCGTCCGTGAGCCGGCAGCCAGCGGCGCGGGTCACGAAAAAGGGCGTCCCGCCCACCGCCCGGAACGCCCGAACCGGAGAGCTGACGCCGCCGGGCATCAGCTGCTTGGCCCGGTCGAACAGCTCGCCGGACCGGCTCACGTCAGCGCGACCGCCCGGAAATCGTAGTCCTCGCTCTCGGCGAGCCGCGCCCGCACGAAGGTCCCGGCCACGGCCCAGCCGCCCTGCGACACGTAGGTGACGCCGTCCACGTCGTCCGCCTGCCACTGCACGCGGCCCACGTGCGTCGCGCCCCCCCCCGCGCCGCCGTCCAGCGGATCGGCCAGCCCGTCGATCAGGACTTCGACCTCGCGCCCCACGAACCGCGCCAGCCGCTCCGCGGAGATCGCCCGCTGCACCTCGAGCAGCTCCTCGAGGCGTTCTCGCTTGACCGCGTCGGGCACGTCGTCGGGATACTGCACGGCCCGCGTCCCCTCCTGCGGCGAATAGGCGAACCCGCCCAGCCGGTCGAACTGCGCCTCTTCGAGAAAGCCGATCAGCTCCCGGAAATCGTGTTCCGTCTCCCCCGGGAATCCCACGAGACAGGTCGTTCTGATCGCCAGGTCCGGAATCGCCCCGCGCAGCCACGCCAGCTTCTCGGCGATGGTGCGGCGGCGCTCCGGGCGCCGCATCCGCTCGAGCATGCGGTCGCTCGCGTGCTGGATCGGCATATCGATGTAGGGCACGATGCGGGGCTCGCGCGCGATCAGCTCGACCAGCCGCTGGCTGAGCCCGGCCGAGTAGACGTACAAGAGGCGGTACCAGGGCACGGACGTGTCCGCGAGCAGCGCCTCGAGCAGGTCCGGCAGCTTGGGACCATCAGATCCCAGGTCGCGCCCGTAATGGCCCAGGTCCTGCGCCACGAGGTTGATCTCCTTCGCTCCCTGGGCCTCGAGCTGCTGCGCTTCGCGCACCACGCGCGCCAGCGGCTCCGAGCGGTGTTTCCCGCGCATCAGCGGGATCGCGCAGAAAGCGCACGTATGGTCGCAGCCCTCGGAGATCTTGAGGTAGCGGACGTGCGGTGAGTCGCCCCAATACGAGCGAAACTCCCGGACCCCGGGATGCTCTGCGATCGGGTCGCGTAGCAACCCCCGCTCTGCGAGCTCGGGGACCAGGCGGTGCAGGTCCGAAAAGCCGAGGAACAGGTCTACCTCGGGGATCTCCTCTTTGAGCTCTTTCTCGTAGCGTTGCACCAAGCATCCGACCGCCACGACGGCCTTGACGGCGCCGTCGGCTTTCAGCTTAGCGGCGGCGAGCATGGCATCGATGGACTCGCGTTTGGCGGCATCGATGAAGCCGCAGGTGTTGACGAGGATGACGTCGGCGCGCGGCAGGTCGGGCGTCACGACGGCGCCGTGGCCTACGAGCTCGGCGACCAGCCGCTCGGAGTCGACCGTCGCCTTGTCGCAGCCGAGCGAGATGACGCCCAGCTTCATCCGCGGTAGTTCCCGAACTTGAGCTCGAGCCCGAAGTCCTGGGACCGCAGGAACGCCATCACTTCCTGCAGCTCGTCCTTGGAGGGCGATTGCACTCGGATCTCCTGGCCCTGGATCGAGGCCTGCGTCTTCTTGAACTTCCGGTCCTTGATCGCCTTGACGATCGCCTTGCTCTTCTCCTGCGGGATCCCCTGGGTGAGCTTGATCTCGCGCCGTACCGTGTCGTTCGCCGCCGTCGTGACGGCCCCCAGCTCGAGGTTCTTCACCGGCACCCCACGCTTGATGAGCTTCGACTGCAGCACGTCGAACAGCGCTTTCATCTTGAAATCGTCGTCGGCGACGAGCGTGAGGGCGGCCGTCGTGCGGTCGAACGCGATCGCGCACTTCGAGCCCTTGAAGTCGTAACGCTGGGCCACTTCCTTCGTGGCCTGATTCACGGCGTTGTCGACTTCTTGGAGATCGGCGCCCGTGGAGACGTCGAACGAGGCAAGACCAGGCATGGGGCGGGAATATAGACGTGGGGAGTGGGGAGTGGGGAGTGGTACCTGACGGCGCGATCGACGACTCCGGTGCGCACCGGGAAGTACCACTCCCCACTCCCCACGCAGTTTGTAGTTAGAAGAGGAAGCTCTCCAGCGCCCGGGCTCTCGAGACGTGACGCAGCCGAGCCAGCGCCTTTTCCTTGATCTGGCGGACCCGCTCGCGCGTGATGCCCAGCAGCGAGCCGATCTCTTCGAGGGTCATCGGCTCCTGCCCTTCGAGGCCGAAGTAGAGCCGCAGGATCTTCGCCTCGCGGTCCTTGAGCGTCGCGAGCACTTCCTCGATCGACTCGGTGAGGGCGTGCTCGAAGATCTCGTCGTCGGGACCGGGGTTCTGGGTGTCGGGCAGGTAGTCGAGCAGCTTGTTGTCCTCGCCCGGGGTGAGGGGGGCGTCGAGCGAGAGGTGCGCCTGCGAGATGGAGAGCGTCTTCGCGACTTCCTCCTGGGAGATGTCCATCCCCTCCGCGATCTCCTCGACGGTGGGCTCGCGGCCCAGCTCCTGGAGCAGCGAGGCGGAGCGCTTGCCGATGCGGTGCAGCGTGCCCGCCCGGTTCAGCGGGACGCGCACGATGCGCGACTGTTCCGCCAGTGCCTGCAGGATCGCCTGCCGGATCCACCACACGGCGTACGAGATGAACTTGATCCCTTTGGTCTCGTCGAACTTGTGGGCGGCGCGGATCAGGCCGAGGTTCCCCTCATTGATCAAGTCCGACAGCGACACGCCCTGGTTCTGGTACTTCTTCGCGACCGAGACCACGAATCGGAGATTGGAGCGTACCAGCTTGTCGAGCGCCTCGGGGTCGCTCAGCTTGATGCGCTGGGCGAGCGTCACCTCCTCCTCCCGCGTGATGAGCGGGTACTGACTGATCTCGCGCAGGTACTGGTCGAGCGACCCCTCGTCGAACGAGGCCCGTTTCGCCGTATTCAGATGCATGGCGTGGTCACTCCTCCAAGCAGGTACGACGCCGCACGCTCACCGGATCAACGCGCCCAGCCGGCTCCAGCGAATGTCCTTCAACCACGGGAAGGCATCACGCGCTTCCCGATCGTAGCTGAAATAGACGACCAGCGGCCGCCCCTTCACCGCGGTCGCGTCCACGAACCCCCAGTAGCGCGAATCGAGCGAGTTGTCGCGGTTGTCGCCCAGCACGAAATACTTGTCGCGCGGGACGACCAGTGGACCCCAGGTGTCGCGCGTCGGGCGATACTGCCCCCGCCCCTCCGCGGACGCCCCGGCCAGGTACTCGCGCTGCCAGGTGAACTCGGGATCGTACAGGTTGCGGCCGGGATCCGTGCGCTGGGCGTACGGCTCGACCAGGGCGCCGCCGTTCACCCGGACCTCCCCGCCGCGCATCTCGACCGTGTCGCCCGGCGCCCCGATCACGCGCTTCACGAAGTTCTGCTCGGGGTTCTTGGGATAGGCGAACACGATGATGTCGCCGCGGCGCGGCGTCTCGAACCCCGGCAGCCGTGCGTGGGTCCCCGGTATCGTGGCCCCGTAGACCGCCTTGTTGACAAACAGGAAGTCACCCGCGAGCAGCGTACGCTCCATGCTGCCCGACGGGATTTGAAATGCTTCGAGGAGGAAGGTCTTGATAACGAGGAAGAGGACGAACGCCATACCCAGCGACCGCATCCAGCTGTCGAACCAGCGGGCGAGCCTCGAGCGGCGTTTCTCGGGGGGGGCGAAGGGAACCGGCGCGACGTGCGCCCCCGACCCTCCGCGGGGAGCCCCCACATGATGCATAGCTCTTACTCTAGCCAGGCTGTCGGCTCGGCGCAACGGTCACGGCCCACCCCCGAGCCGCTCCCCATTGCCGCACCCGCGGTCGGAATCGCTCCGGTCGGTCGGCGTGGCGCACGCGCGCGGCGAGACAGGCCGCCTCGCCCTCCCGCTCGACGCGGTACCACGTGACCGCCGTCGCGTCCAGCGTGTCGAGCGCTGCAGCGTCGAGCGGCGAGCCGCCGGCACTGAGCACGATGATCAGCGACTCGTAGTCCACCGGTCGACACGCTAGCGCCGGCCGGTGTGACGGGCGTCACCCTCTCCTTGCGCGCCGGCGCGAATCCACGCGCCTTGACGCGCCGGGCCGCGCTCGTAACATCGCCTGATGGCCGAGCCCCCGCGCCGCTGCAACGCCGCCGCCTGGTTCGTGGACCGACACGTGGCCGCGGCGCGCGGTGATCGCACGGCGCTGGTCGCGGACGGGCGCCCGCTCGCCTACCGGACGGTGTTCGAGAACGTGAACCGCACGGGCCACGCCCTGCGCCGGCTCGGCGTGGGAATGGGAGACCGCGTGCTCCTCCTCCTCCCCGACGTGCCCGAGTTCGCGTATGGCTTCTGGGGAGCGATCAAGCTCGGCGCCGTACCGATCCCCACGAACACGCTGCTCACGCCGCGGGACTACGAATACATCCTGACCGACAGCGGCGCGGTGGCAGCGATCGTGAGCGCCTCGCTCCTCCCCGCCATCGCGGAGGTTCGCCCCCGCCTCGGATTCCTGCGGCACATCGCGGTCGTCGGCGAGGCGGCAGGGGACACGCTCGCCTTCGCGGATCTCATCCGGGCGGAGTCCACGGAGCTCGCGCCCGCGCCCACGACCCGTGACGACCCGGCGTTCTGGCTCTACACCTCGGGGACGACGGGGACTCCCAAGGCCGCCGTGCACCTGCAGCATGACATGCGCGTGTGCTGCGAGGGATTCGCGCGGCATGTGCTCGAGATCGTGCCGGACGACCGCTGCTTCTCCGTCGCGAAGCTGTTCTTCGCCTACGGCCTCGGGAACGCCCTCTACTTCCCCTTCGCCGTCGGGGCAGCGGGTATCCTGCACTCCGGCCGCCCCGAGCCCGCGAAGGTCCTCGAGCTCATCACGCGCGAGCGGCCCACGCTGTTCTTCGCCGTCCCGACCGCCTACGCGGCGCTACTGCAAGTCCCCGATGCGGAGCGCCGCTACGATCTGCGGTCCATCCGCGTATGCCTCTCCGCGGGCGAGCCACTGCCCAAGGCGCTGTACGAGCGATGGCTCGCGAAGTTCGGGCTCGAGATCCTGGATGGGATCGGCTCGACGGAACTGTGTCACACGTTCATCGCGAACCGCCGCGGCAGGGTGCGACCAGGCTCGAGCGGGACGCTCGTCCCAGGCTACGACGCGCGCGTGGTCGACGACGCGGGCCGCGACCTCGCCCCCGGAGAGGTCGGCAACCTGCTCGTGAGAGGGGACAGCGCGTGCGCCGGGTATTGGAACCAGCCGGAGCGCACCGGGCAGACGTTCCTCGGAGAGTGGGTGCGGACCGGGGACAAGTACTCCCGCGACGGGGACGGCTACTTCTGGTACGCGGGCCGGTCGGACGACATGATCAAGGCGGGAGGGATGTGGGTCTCGCCGGTCGAAGTGGAGGGTGCGCTGGCCGAGCACGACGCGGTGCTCGAGGCAGGGGTGGTCGGCGCCCCGGACACCGACGAACTCACCAAGCCGCTCGCGTTCGTCGTCCTCGCGCCCGGCCAGGCGCCGACGCCGGCCCTGGAGCGGGAGCTGCAGGGGTTCGTGAAGCAGCGCCTCGCGCCCTACAAGTACCCGCGCTGGATCGTGTTCCTCCCCGAGCTCCCCAAGACTGCCACCGGAAAGATCCAGCGCTTCAAGCTGCGCGAGCTCGCGGCGCGGCGGTCAGCCCTCGGTGTCGATCTGAGCGCGCTGTAGCTTCCCCGAGTAGTCCACGTACACCACCTTCGTCTCGGAGTAGAAGTCGTAGACTTCCCAGCCGCCCTCGCGGTGCCCGTTCCCCGTCTGCTTCACGCCGCCGAACGGCAAGTGCGCCTCGGCGCCGATGGTCGGCGCGTTCACGTAGGTGATCCCGTTGTCGAGATCCTGCATCGCGCGGAACGCGGCGTTGACGTTGCGCGTGTAGATCGAGCTCGACAGACCGTACGCCACGTCGTTGTTGACGCGGATCGCCTCGTCGAGCGAGCCGACCCGGATCACCGACAGCACCGGCCCGAAAATCTCCTCTTGCTCGACCCGCATCCCGGGCTTCACGCCCGTGAGCACGGTCGGCCGGTAGAACCAGCCGCAGTCGAACGCCTTGCCCGCGGGCTTCGCGCCCCCCGTCGCCAGGGTCGCACCCTCCTCCTGTCCCACGCCGACGTAGTATTCGACCTTCTTGCGGGCGGCCTCGTTGATGAGAGGCCCCACTTCCGTGGAGGGCTCGAGCCCAGGGCCGAGCCGCAGGCGCTCCGCGCGGTCGCAGATCAGCTGGACGAGCTTGTCGTGTACCCGCTCCTGGACGATCAGCCGGCTCGTGGCGGTGCAGCGTTGGCCGGTCGTGCCGAACCCGCCCCACAGCACGCCGTCGAGCGCGAGATCGAGATCCGCGTCCTCCAGCACGATCATCGCGTTCTTGCCGCCCATCTCGAGCGACAGTCGCTTGTGCATCCGGCCGCAGGTGGCGCCGATGATCGCCCCGGTCTCGGTCGAGCCGGTGAAGGAGATCACGTCCACCCCGGGGTGCTCCACCAGCGCCTTGCCGGCGGCCTCGCCGAGCCCGTGCACGACCTGAATCACTTCGGGCGGGAGCCCCGCCTCGAGCAACACCTCGACGAGCAGATTCGCCGTGTGCGGCACGTCCTCCGACGGCTTCCAGATGACGGCGTTGCCGCACAGCAAGGCTGGAAAGAGCTTCCACGTCGGGACGGCCAGGGGGAAGTTGAAGGGCGTGATGACGCCGGCGACGCCGATGGGCCGGCGATAGCTCATCGCCCACTTGTTGCGAAGCTCGGAGGGCACGGTGCGCCCGAACAGCCGGCGCCCTTCGGTGTGGGCGTAATAGGCCGTGTCGATCCCCTCCTGCACGTCGCCCTTGGTCTCGAGCACGACCTTGCCCATTTCGCGCGTCATGGCGCGGGCGATCCGATCCTTGTGCTCAACCAGCAGGTCGCCGACCCGGTGCAGGACTTCGCCCCGCACCGGCGCGGGGGTCCGGGACCATTCGGCGAAGCCGCGCCGCGCGGACTCGACGGCGCGCCGCACGTCCTCGGGCCCCGACCTGGGGAACAGGCCGATCAAGTCGGTCCACTCGGCGGGATTGCGGTTCTCGAAGTAGTCGTCGGTGGCCGGCGGGGCCCACTGGCCGGCGATGAAGTTCCGAAAGCGCTCAGCCATCACGTCAGCTTTCAGTGAGAGGAGGGGGGAACGACGTCGCGACACAACCACGGCGCCTCGGCCTTGGCGTAGCCGATGCGCGGCAGCACTTCGCGTGCGGCGAGCACGAGCCCGAAGATGATGAGTCCCTGCGACAGTACGTGAGCGACGCCGAGCCGGCGCTTCCAGGAGGAGATTCCGCTCCAGGTCCCTGCCGCGATCACCGCGGCGACGCCGATGAGATAGAAGATCAGCCGCAGCCCGCACCCGTGGGTGTAGGGCCACTGCGTCATCCCGATGCCGATCAACAGGCCGAGCACCACGCGGGCCCAGGTGCCGAGCCACTGGCCGGCGGCGGTGAGATCGGCACCCGGGGGCGCCACCGCGGGCGTCTTCCTCACGGTGGGCGCGGAGCTCGCGGACGGGGTGGGCTCACCGTACGGCAGCTTCTTCAGCAGCCGGTCCACCTCGGCCATCTCCTTCTCCCAGTCCTTTTCCTTGTCGACCACTAGTGACGTGCCACCGTGATGGGAATAGGTAGGAATGAATCGCTCGTCGGGTGCGTCGGACGCAAGAGTCTCACACTACGCCTCCCGCGCCAGGTGATAGCGCTCGATCTTCTTGTAGAGATTGCTGCGCGGCATGTTCAAGGTGCGCGCCGTCTCGGACACGTTCCAGTCATGTTCTTTCAGCTTCGCGAGCAGATAGGCGCGCTCGGCGGCCTGCTTGAACTCCTCGAACGTGGCCGCCCGCATCCACGGCGCTCCCGCGAGATCCCCGCCGCTTCCCGCGTCCCGCGTCCCGACGCCCGCCAAGCGCTCCACGTCCCCGGGGGTGACGACCGGTCCCGCGGCGAGGATCAGCAGCCGTTCGACCCCGTTGCGCAGCTCGCGGATGTTTCCCGGCCAGTCGTAGGCCGTGAGACGCTTCAGCGCCTCCTTCTCGAACTCCTTGCGTGCCAGCCCGCTCTGTTCGGTGAGCTGGGCCACGAAATGCTCGACGAGCTGCGGGATGTCGGCGCGACGCGCCCGCAGCGGCGGGATTTCGATCGGCACGACGTTGAGTCGGAAATACAGGTCCTCGCGGAACCGCCCCGCCGCGATCTCGACGGAGACGTTCTTGTTCGTGGCGGCGATCACCCGCACGTCCACCCGCAGCGCCTTCCCCGACCCCACGCGCGATATCACCCCTTCCTCGAGGGCACGCAGCACCTTCGCCTGCGCCGCGAGGCTCATGTCGCCGATCTCGTCCAGGAACAGCGTGCCCCCGTCGGCCAGCTCGAACTTCCCCTCCCGATCGGCAAACGCGCCCGTGAAGCTGCCCTTCATGTGGCCGAACAGCTCGCTCTCGATCAGCTCCCCCGGGATCGCCGCGCAGTTCACCTCGACGAACGGGCCCTGGGCGCGCGGCGACAGCGCATGGATCGCCCGCGCCACCAGCTCCTTGCCCGTGCCGTTTTCGCCCAGGATCAGCACGCGGGCGTTCGAGGGCGCCACCTTCTCGATCCGCTCGATCACCTGCTTGACGCCCCTGCTCGAACCCACGATCTCGTACTCCGCGTGCACCACTGCCCGGAGCCGCAGGTTTTCGCTCGCGAGCTCGACGTGCTGCAGGGCGTTCCGCAGCGTCAGGAGCACGCGGTCGGTGTCGAGGGGCTTCTCGAGGAAGTCGTACGCGCCGTGCTGCGTGGCTTCGACCGCCGTCTGGATCGTGCCGTGTCCCGAGATCATCACGACCTGCGCCTGGTGGTCGAGCTCGCGCAGCCGCTTCAGGGTCTCGATCCCGTCCATCCCCTGCATCTTGACGTCCAGGAAGACGAGGTGCGGGCGGAACTCCTCGTACAGCGTGAGTGCCTCGGCTCCCGTCGCGCCGGTGCGGACCTCGATCTGCTCGTACTCGAGGAGCTGCTGCAGCGCTTCGCGGATGCCCTTCTCGTCGTCGACCACCAGCACGCGACGGCTCATGGTCGGCTCCGCTTGGTCTTGTACAGGACGACGCCGGTCCGATGGACCACGACGTCGGCGAAGGCGGGAGACACGCGCAGCGGCACGGCGCCGGTGGAGTCCGCGCCGGCCATGCGCCGCGCCAGCTGCCGGATCATCGGCGTCGGGAACGGCACGCCGCGCAGGCTCAGCTCCTCCACCCGCCAGCGCGCAATGCCCGGCCGCTCGATGGCGACCGGCCCCGCGAGCCGCAGCGGCTCCATGGGATTCAGCATCGGGCCGAGCGGCCCCAGCGCATCCGGGGGGATCGCGCGCGTGTCGAGCCGGCAATGCACGGCCAGCGCGCCCTCCAGGAGCTCCACCCGCAACGAGTCGAACGTCTTACGCACCGACCAATCGAGGCCGCTCCCGATCAGGGCGGCCACCTCGTTGGGCGAGAGGACCACGGAATCGGGGCCGCTCGGCTGCTTCAGGCGCTCGGCCTTGGTCTGGCTGCTGGCGAGCGACCTCGGGGTCGGAGCCCCGACCGCGGTGTCCGTCACGGGGGGCAGCGCCGTGCGCCGCGGGCCGAGCCAGCGGGAGGCGGTGCGGAGGAGCGGCTCCCGGAACCACCAGGCCACGAGCCCCGCGCCGAGGACGAGCGCCAGGCAGCCGAGCCGCAGGACGCCTTTAAGGCAGCCGTTCACTGTGCCTCACCTGATACACCGCGCCCCCCGATTGGAGCATACTCTGCATCAGGTCCACGGACCCGACGACCACGGTCTCCGCGAACTCGAGGCGCCCCAGCGCTGCCTCGAGGCCGGCGAAGTCGCGCGACCGCCCGTCACGACCCGCCCGGCCCAGCGTGAGATGAGGGCGGAAGGGCCGCGCCTCGGTGGGAAACCCGAGCGGCGCGAACGCTTCTTCGACCTGATTTTGCAGCAGCTCGAGGGACGGATCGGGAGCCACGCCGACCCACACGACGCGCGGACGCTGGAAATCCGGGAACGCGCCGAAACCGCCCAGCGCGAGGGGCAGCGCCCGCGCACCGCGCACCGTCCGCGTGAGCGCGGCCGCGAGCTCGGGGTCGCGTTGCTCGGCGACCTCGCCCAGGAACTTCAGCGTGAGATGGATGCCCTCGGGGCGGACCCAGCGGATGGGGAAGCCCGCATCGCGCAGCGGCGCCGTGGCCCGCCACAGTGCTTGTCTCGTCGCCTCGGGCAGGTTGAGCGCGAGGAAAACTCTCAAGCCCGACTGGCGCCCTCGAGCAGGCTGCCCCGGCGATAGCCGCGCGGATCCACGCCTACCGCCCCGAACCCGAGAGCCGCGAGCCGGGCGGTCACGTGATCGAGACGCTGCTCGAGCCACGGGATCCACCGCGGCTCGACCTCGATGCGCGCCCCGCCCCCGCCGTGATGGCGCACGCGCAGGTCGCCCGTCACCCCCAGCTCGCGGAGATAGCGCTCCGCGGCTTCCACCTGACGCAGGCGCTCCGGCGTGATGGTCAGGCCGTAGACGACGCGACTCGAGAGACATGGCGCCGCCGGCGCATCCCAGGTCGGCAGCCCGAGACCGCGGGAAGCGTCCCGGATCTGGGCCTTGGTCATCCCGGCCTCCGCGAGCGGCGAACGCACGCCGGCGCTCCGGCCGGCCGCATACCCCGGCCGGTGCTCTCCTCCCCGGAGATCGTCGGCGTTCGTGCCGTCGCACACGACCGCGAGCCCGCGGGCGCGGGCTTCCGGGACGAGCCTGCCCCAGAGCTCCGTCTTGCAGTAGAAGCACCGGTTCGTGGGATTGGCGACGTAGTTCGAGTCCTCGAGCTCCCGGGTCTCGATCTCGACGAGGGGGATGTCGAAGCGGCGCACCAGCGCCCGCGCCGCCTCCCACTGGGCCAGGGGATACGACGCGCTGCGCCCGATCGCGGCCATCATCCGCTCGCGGCCCAGCTCCTGACGCAACACCACGGCCAGGAACGCGGAATCGACCCCGCCCGAGTAGCCAAGGAGGACCGAAGGGAAGGTCCCCACGAGCCGGCGCAACGCCGTGACGGGATGGGTAGGAGCCGGGACTGGCGTGGACATGGCGGAATAGTAACGACTTACGCTGTCCCAATCAAAGGACAATGTTTGCCGGCGAGAAACGGATAGATCGTAAGCCCGGAACCACGTAGCCTGATCATGCGTTGTCGAAATGCTCGTTTCAGCTACGGGTAGCAGGGAATCACCGAAAGCGAGCCTCCACCATACTCCCAAAGTCGAGCCGGATGCGGTCGACCGCAACACCCTGCGCGCCGGGTCCACTCCCGCGGGAGCTGGACTGACGATGGCCGGGCTGCGCGGCAAGCCGCTCATCGCGTACCTCGTCGTGTGCGTCTTCTGGGGCTCGACCTACCTCGCGATCCGGGTCGGCGTGGGTGTGCTGCCGCCGTTCCTCTTCGCCGGCCTGCGGTTCCTCGTGGCGGGGGTGCTGCTCCTCGGAATCGCGCTCGCGCTGGGCGACCGGCTGCCGCGCCGCGCGGTCGACTGGCGCACGTCCGCCATCGTCGGACTGTTCCTCCTGTCCGGGGGCAACGCGTTCGTCGTGTGGGCCGAGCAATTCACCGCGTCGGGGATCGCGAGCATTTTCGTCGTGACGGTCGCCCTGTGGATGGCCTTCTTCGACGCGATCATCCCGGGGGGCTCGGGCGATCTCAGCTGGCGGGTCGTGGCCGGCCTGCTGCTCGGCTTCGCCGGCACGGCGCTGCTCGTGGGCGCGACGCCCGCTCAAATCCTGCACGCCGACCTGCGGGGGCCGATCGCGCTCACCCTCGCGAGCGCCTCCTGGTCGCTCGGCTCCGTGTATGCGAAGCGGCACCCCACCGAGGCGAGTCCTTACGTCGGCGCTGCGCTCCAGATGATCGTCGGGGGCGGCGCCGTCGCGCTCGTCGGCTTCGCGCTGGGTGAGTGGAGCGCCTGGCATCTCACACCCCGGGGCCTGGGCGCGATCGCCTACCTCGTGGTCTTCGGATCGATCCTGGGCTACAGCGCCTACACCTACGCCCTGCGGCACGCCTCGCCGACGATCGTCGGCACCTACGCCTACGTCAACCCGGTGATCGCGGTCCTCCTGGGCTGGCTCATCCTCCGAGAGCCTGTGACTGCTCGGACGTTCGTCGCGATGGCGATGATTCTCGGGGCCGTCGTGTGGATCCAGTTCTCGCACAGGGTTCCGGGAATCGGGCGGCGCGCCGTCGCCACCGCCGGCGCCAGCGAATAAGGAGTTTGCGGCGTTCCCACCGAGCCGCCATCTTAGCGGCCCCCCGGAGACGAGAGGCATCGTGAAGAAAACACTGTTCGCGCTGGGCGGCGCCGCAGCGGCGCTCGCGGTCGTGCTGCTCGCCAACGCGACAACGTATCGCACCCGGCAGATCCCTGCGGAGCCCGCGCCGGCGATGGCGCTCGACACGGCGGCGGCCGCCGAGCGGCTGGCGCGCGCCCTGCGGTTCCGGACGATCTCCTTCGGTGGCGCGAGCGGCGTGGACACGACGCCGTTCCACGATTTGCAGCTGTACCTCCAGCGGACCTTCCCGCGGCTGCACGCGGCGTTGACGCGCGAGCGCGTCGGCGGGCTGAGCCTGCTGTACCGCTGGGCGGGGAGCGACACGACACTCGCACCGATCCTCCTGCTCGCGCACCAGGACGTGGTGCCCGTCGAGCCCGGTACCGAAGGCCGCTGGACCGAGCCGCCGTTCGGCGGGAGCATCTCCGACGGGTTCGTGTGGGGCCGCGGGGCGCTCGACGACAAGGACAACCTGCTCGGGATCCTGGAGGCCGTGGAGGGCCTGGTCGGCCAGAACTTCCACCCGCAGCGCAGTGTGTACCTCGCCTTCGGCGCCGATGAGGAGGTGGGCGGCACGGGCGCGAAGGCGATCGCCGCGCTGCTCGCGGCCCGCAGCGTCCATCCGGCCTTCATCGTAGACGAGGGCGGCGCGATCATGCAGGGGCTCGTCCGGGGGGTGCCCGGATCGGTCGCGCTCGTGGGCATCGCCGAGAAGGGGTACATCAGCGTGGAGCTCACGGTGCACGCGCCCGGGGGACACTCGTCGATGCCGCCCGCCGAGACCGCGGTCGGGATCCTGAGCGCCGCCATTGAGCGGCTGGAGCGCCATCCGATGCCGGCCGCGATTCGCGGGGTTACGGCCCAGATGCTCGATTACGTGGGACCGGAGCTCGCCTTCCCCGAGCGCCTCGCGGTGGCGAACCGCTGGCTGTTCGGTGGACTCATCGCCGGGCGGATCGGCGCCACCCCCGCGGGCAACGCGCTGCTCCGCACCACGACGGCGCCGACCATGCTGCAGGCCGGCGTGAAGGACAACGTCCTGCCCTCGTCCGCCCGCGGGGTGGTGAACTTCCGGATCCTGCCCGGCGACACGCCCGACATGGTGCTCGCGCACGTGCGCGCCACGATCCGCGACCCGCGCGTGGACGTACGCCGCTACGAATCGTTCCTGTCCCAGCCCTCACCGGTCTCGGACGTGGGCTCGCCCCACTTCCGGCTGCTCGAGCGCACGATCCGCCAGGTCGCTCCCGATGCCATTGTCGTGCCGTGGCTCGTCGTGGGCGGGACCGACGCGCGCCAATACACGGGCCTCACGCCCGATGTGTACCGCTTCAGTGCAGCGCGGATGGGTCCCGGGGACCTGGAGCGAGTCCACGGGACCAACGAACGGCTCGCGGTGGCGAGCTATGTGCAGGTCGTGAAGTTCTACGTGCTGCTCGTGCGGAACGCCGCCTTAGGGTCCTGAGCTCTCAGAAGCGATACGCCAACCCGAAGGACAACACCGGGTACACCTTCGCGTACTTGCGCACGTCGTGCTGGGTTGTGTCCGCTTGAGCCTGGAGGTCGTTGCCGCACTGCGTCCCCGCTGCGCAGCCCGACCCGCTCGCGGTGAGCGTGATCGTGGGCTTCCCGATCGCGGCGCCCAGGTCGAAGAGAAACGCCAGCCCCCCTCCCTTGCTCGCGGGCGTCCCGAACCCGAGCCCAACGTACGGGCTGACACCCGGATACTTGCCTTCAGCAGTCAACGCGCCCACCTGAGCCGTGGTGTAGGTGTTGCCGTTCATCGTGAACGTTCCGGACGACGTGGGCTGACCGGTGGCGTCGATCGTGAGCGGATTGGTCAAGATGCCGCCCGTGAAGTGGAAGCTGCCGCGCCGGCCCGGGTAGAGATCGATCAGCACCGACACGGCGTGCAGCTTCAGCGACGCGTCGTAGGTGATGTCCGATTGCGTCTTCGTGGTGCTGAGCTTGAAGTAGTTCGCGCCGACCCGTGCCGCGACATGGTCGGTGAGCAGCCTGGCAACCTCACCGCCCAGGCCCAGGGTGAGGAACCGGAAAGCGACGGAGATGTTCTTGCGAGTCTCGGCGGCAACAGGTTGGGACGGCTGCTGTGCGGCGAGCTCGCGGCCCGAGCACAGCACGAGCCCAGCGAGGACGAAATGGATTCGCATGGCGCCTCCCGCACGCTGTTGAGGTGGTACCGACCAGCGGTCAACCTACAGGCGGTTCACGGGTCGGCAAGCGGTTTCAACCTGCACTACCCCGCGCCGCGCCGGTCGAGGCTGCGGTACTGAATCGCCTCGCTCACGTGCTTGGGTTGCAGTCCCGCCGCGCCATCCAGGTCGGCGATCGTGCGGGCGATCTTGAGGATGCGGTGATAGGCGCGCGCCGACAGGCCGAGCCGCGTGATCGCGGTGCGCAGCAGCGCGTCGGCGCCGTCCGACACGCGGCAGAACGCCCGCAGGTCGCGCGGCGCCATGTGGGCGTTGGCGTAGATGCCGGGGCGCTTGCTGAAGCGCTCCCGCTGGACCGTGCGCGCCCGGTCCACGCGCTCCCGCACCGCGGCGCTCGGCTCGCCTCCGCCCTGCTCCACCAGCGCCCGGTATTTCACGGCCGGGACCTCGAGGTGGATGTCGATCCGGTCGAGCAGAGGCCCGGACACGCGCGCGAGGTAGCGTTGCACCCCGAGCGGCCCGCAGGAGCAGTTGTGTTGCGGGTCGCCGAAATAGCCGCAGGGGCACGGGTTCATGGCGGCGGCGAGCATGAAGCGCGCCGGGTACGAGAGACTCATTGCCGCGCGCGCGATCGTGACCACGCCGTCCTCCATCGGCTGGCGCAGCACCTCGAGCACGTTCTTCCGGAACTCCGGCAGCTCGTCGAGGAACAGCACGCCACCGTGCGCGAGGCTCACTTCCCCGGGCCGCGGGAACGTGCCACCGCCGATCAGCCCCGCATCCGAGATCGTGTGGTGCGGGGCGCGGAACGGCCGCCGCGCGACGAGCGACTCGCCGAGCGGCAGTACGCCGGCGACGGAGTGGATCTTGGTGGTCTCGAGCGCCTCATCGAGGCTCATCTTGGGGAGGATGGTGGGAAGCCGCCGGGCGAGCATCGTCTTGCCGGAGCCGGGCGGGCCCACCAACAGAATGTTGTGCCCGCCCGCGGCCGCCACTTCGAGTGCCCGCTTCGCGTGCTGCTGGCCCTTCACCTCGGCAAAATCGACGTCGTCCCGGGCGCGATCCTCGAACAGCCGCGCCACGTCCACCGCGGCCACCGCGAGCTCGGATCGCCCGTCGAGGAAGTCGGCGATCTCCGCGAGGGTCGTCGCGCCGAGCACCCGGAGCCCGGCCACGACGCCCGCTTCGGCCAGGTTCTCCTGCGGCAGGATCAGCGCCTCGATCCCCGCCGTGCGCGCGGCGAGGGCCACGGGGAGCGCACCGCGCACCGGGCGGATCGCACCTTCCAGCCCGAGCTCGCCGAGCACCGCGACGGAGCTCAGACGCTCTTTCGAAACCTGCTCCGTGGCGGCGAGAATACCGAGCGCGATCGGCAGGTCGAATGCCGAGCCGTCCTTGCGGATGTCGGCCGGCGCGAGGTTCACCGTGATGCGCTTCAGGGGAAAGGTGTAGCCGGTGTTCGCGAGCGCGGCGTAGACTCGCTCACGGCCTTCCTTCACGGCACCCTGCGGCAGTCCCACGGTCGCGAATGTCGGGAGGCCGTTCGCGATGTCGGTCTCCACGTCCACGAGATAGGCATCGATGCCGAGGACCGCGGCGGAGCGGACGCGGGCGAGCATGAACCGTACCTTAGATCGAGGCGCGCCGGCGGTGGTAGGCGAAGTTGTGCCGTGCGGCGCGGAATCCTGCGGTGGGGAGTTCAGTCAGGGCTTACCTGCCGATCGGTAGCCCCTTACGCGACGCGGTGTCCCGAGCCTGCAGCGCCGCTGCGGTTGACGGCGCGCCCCCCGGCCACCTACGTGTATGCGTGAGAGCCACCAGCTCCTGAGGCGCCACGATGCCTGAAGCACCGCAATGGGCCCGCGTGCGCGGCGACGTGAATTGCAACGTGCGCCGCGGTGCGTGGTACGAGGTGGTTCGCGTCTCCCCAGAAGACGTCGTGCTCGACGTGAACCAGCGGACGGTGAGCATCGCCCGCACCTCCGTCCAGATCGTGCCGATCCGGCCGCAGCGCTGGTCGGTCGTGGCACGGCCGCAAGACGCCGTCAATCTTCCATTGAGTTGGGGCTCGCGCTACGCCGTCTGCCCGAACTGCCGTCATCGCTCACCGCTGCGAGGACACGCGACCGAGCTGCGTTGCCCCCGCTGCACCGGGGTGTTCGCGATCGCCTGGGACGACCCCTACTAGGACCGCGGTCGCCCTGGCCGCACCGTGAGCAGCGCCGCCAGCCACATCCCGAGCGCGATGGCTGCTTCTTCCCACCACGCGAATTGACGGTGCTTCGCAACCCCTCCTGGAACGGGCCATCCCCTAACTGCCTGCTCCGTACGAGAGCAAATCGTGTACCCGCGGGCTGCAGGTTGCGCGCCGATCCCGCGATGTCGCCTCGCTTCGTCACTCCGCTGCGGTGCCGCCGCCACACAACTGACGACCGCTTGCGCAATCGCCCGGGCAATGCCAAGACCTTGAGGAACTCAACCGCCAAGGAACGGCTCATGGGCACGCGCTTCTGGACCACCACCCTCCTATGCGCTCTAGGCTGGAGCGGAACCGCCTGGACGCAGACCTTCAATCCCAAGGCCTACGGCGCCAAGGGTGATGGCGTCGCCGACGACGCCCCGGCGATCAACGCGGCCCTGGCCGCGGTGCCGGCGGCGGGCGGCGTCTTGGAGCTGTCGCCCGGCGTGTACCGCATCACGGCCCCTCTCCGCCTGTCGAAGAAGGTCATCGTGGCGGGCGCGGGCTTCACCGAGGATCCCGCTGTGACATCCCGCGCGGCGGTGGTGCTCGTGAAGGACGGCACCTTCGACGGCATCAGCGTCGAGGCGGACGCCTGCATCCTGCGAGACTTCCAGCTCGACGGGACAGCCGGCAACGGCGGCGCCGGCATCGTCGTCAAGGCGGCTCGGGTGGTGCTCGAGAACGTGGCGGTGATGAATCAGGGTGGCGTCGGCGTGCGCATCGGGTCTCCCCACACCAACGCGAATCTGTGGCGGATCTTCAATCTGGTCGTCGTGAAGAACGGCAGCCACGGCCTGTACATCCATGATCCCGACCCCAGAATCCCCGACGTCAACGCCGGCGTCCTGGTGGGCCTCGATACGCGCCGCAACGGCGGCGACGGCCTCCGCATCGACAACGCCACCGACAACATCTTCCACGGGGTCATGGCGGCGGACAACGCGGGCTATGGCATCAACCTGCACGGCACGCCCGGGGACAAGGCGACGGGGCACATCTTCTGGTTCCCCTACGCGGAGTCGAACCAGCGCGGGGACATTCTGCTCGACACCAACGCGGTGTTCAACGTCGTGTTCGGATTCAACGCGCTCACCAAGGTCGACGGCACCATCGACCGGGGAAGGGAGAACCTCGTGCTCGGCCATGACCGCGCCAAGGTCGGGGGCCGGCTGTTCCGCAGCCCCGTGGCCTTCACGGCCGCCCGGATCAGCCACCCGGCGATCTCCGGCTACTGGGACCTGACCCAGGACTCGACGAACCGCAGGCTCCTCGTGACGCTGAACGGCAGCGATGCGGACCCCGTGATCGCGCGCTTCCAGCACGGTGGTCGGGGCCGGGTAGAGCTCCAGGCCGACGGCGCGCTGCTCGAAACGCACGTCGCCCTGGCCTACAACTTCACGGTCCGCGCCGACGCCTCCCGGGGCAACTATTTCACGCTGCTCGTGACGGACGCCGACGGGTTCACCATCGCGAACCCGCTCAATCTCGTCCCGGGCCAGCGGATCACCTACGACATCAAGAACGGCGCGGGCCGGAACATGGGGACGATCACCTGGGGCCACCTGTTTCTGCTCGCCGGTGGATCGTTCACGAACCCGGCGAACGGCAAACGGCGGCTGATCACGTTCCGCTACGACGGCGCGAACCTGGTGGAGGAGAGTCGCTCCCAGGGCGACACCTGAGCGGCCGGCGACGCTAGCGCAGCCCAATGACCACGCCGAGCTGCGCCACCGCGAGGTTGGCCTCGCTCCGCACCGGCCGGAGCACGAGCGACCCGTCGGCGGCCCGGGAAATGCTGCCCTCCCGCAGGTAGGTGACGGGTCCGTTCCGCACATAGCTCGCGCCCAGGTCCAGCGCCACCGCGCGCGATAGCTTGATGAGGAGTCCGCCGCCGCCTTCGAGCGCCAGCACGGCGTCGTCGTAGTTCACCGTGCTGGGGTAGCCCCAGCAACCGCAGCCGGAGCCGCCCAGCGAGGTCTCGGTCGCGAAGTACGAGACGCCCGCCGTGCCGAACCCGTACAGCCGCACCGGGCCCTCGCCGAAGACGAACTGGGGACCGGCGCGCAGGGAGGCGATGTAGAAGGCGGTGTTGAGATCGAGGCCGAGCAGCCCGCCCGTGCCGGCGAGCGCGACCGGCCGCCGCTCGTGGCCGTACTGGAGATAGGAGCCCGTGAGCCGCAGGCCCACCGAGCCGCGCCGGTCGAGATTGACGCCGATGACGCCGCCGAGGCCGCCCGCGACGTCCACGAAGTTGCGAAATTCGCCCACCGGGATTCCCACCATCACGCCGCCGCCGCCGAACCCCCAGCTCCGCACTTCCCGCAACCCGCGGGACTGCGCGGCGCCCGACGCCGCGACGAGCAAGGAGAGACCGAGCGCGAGCTGAATGGGCTTCATGGCTGTCCTCCCGGTGGATGGCACCTGCTTCGACCGGTCTCGGAAAGCAACGGACGTGCCACCCCGGCGCGCGCGCCGGGGCCCGCGTTCCGCTGCGGCGCCACGCCGGGCGACCTCGCCAGTGGACAGCCCCCTCGATCGGACACAGCATTCGATCCGCTCAACCGAGGACCCCATGACCCAAGCGCCACCGCAGATCGGCTACGACGACTTCCTCAAGGTGGACGTCCGCGTCGGACGAATCGTCCAAGTGGACGATTTCCCCAAGGCCAAGAAGCCCGCCTACCGGTTGCGGATCGACTTCGGCGAGCTGGGCGTGAAGACCTCCAGCGTGCAACTCACGCGACACTACCGCAAGGAGGATCTCGCTCGCAGGCTCGTCCTCGCCGTGGTCAATTTCCCGCCACGCCAGATCGCCGACTACTTCTCGGAGGTGCTGACGCTCGGCGTGATGCTGGGAGAGGGAGACGTCGTGTTGGTGCAGCCCGACCGCGACGTCCCGCCGGGGAGTCGGATCCTCTAGGAGAAGGAGGGAGTCCCGCTAGGGCCGGTCGGAGCCGGCGGGCGCGCCACGGGCCGTCCGGTCCACGACCGTGGCCCGCACCGGCGCGCCGGGGGCGAGCAGCTCCAGTCCTCCCACCACTACCTGTGTGCCGGCCTGCACGCCGCTCGTCAGCTCGACGAAGCCCGGTGTGCGCACGCCCAGCGCTACCGAACGCCGCTCAGCCTTCCCGTCGTTGACGACCCAGACGAAGGTCGCGCCCTGGAGCGGCACCACGGCGTCCTCGGGGACGACGATCGCGTTGGCGCGCACCGCCGTGACCAGACGCGCTTCGATGAACATGCCCGGCTGCAGCAACCGCTGGCCGTTCGGGACTCGGGCCTTGACCAGGATCGTACGACCCGGCAGCTGAACGACCGGGTCCACGAAGTCCACTTCCCCCGTGAAATCGCGGCCGGGGATCGCCGCGACCCGGAACGTGACTTCCTGCCCGGGACGCAGCAGGCGCGCGAACCGTTCGGGCACCTGGAACGTGGCGCGTTGAGGGTTCACCGTGTGCAGCGACGCAAGCCGCGTGCTGGTGGTGACGTAATCGCCCAAGCTGACGTAGCGCTGTCCCACGACCCCGGCGAACGGGGCCCGCACGGTGGTCCGATCGAGGCGGATGCGCTGGAGGTCGTACTGCGCCTGTGCGCTCCGGGCCGTGGCCTCGGCCTGCTCCAGGTCCGCGGCGGAAGAGGCGTTCTGCTGCGCCAGCTCCTTGGCGCGCGCCAGGGCCTGCTGGGCGAGATCGCGCTGAGCCGCGAGCTGCGCCACCTGCGCTTGGAGTTGGGCGTCATCCACCTTGAAGAGCGGCGTGCCCTGGTCGACCTCCTGTCCCTCGCGGATCAGGATCTCGACGATGCGCCCATCCACTTCGGGCCGGAGGTCGATCGATTGCACCGCCTCGATCTGTCCCGTGGCGGCGATCTCGTCGCGCACCGTGTCGGTGCGGGCGACGGCGACTTCGACCGGCATCGCCATCGGGCCGCCACCGCCGAACCCGCCCTGCCCACCGGCCCCGCTCTTCTTGCATGCCCCCGCGACGACCAGCGCCGCCACCACGCACCACACACGACGCACCATAGTTCTATCGCTCACTTCTGTTCCTTTTCTGAAAAGAGTCGCCTGCCGAGGATGTTCTCGAGCCCCGCGAGCGCGAGACGGGTCGCGTAGCGCGCCTGCACCAGCGCGGCCTCGGCGTCGTCGAGGTCTGACTGGGACTTGAGCAGGTCGAGGATGGTGGTCGCGCCCGCCCGGTAGCGGGTCTGCTGCACGCGGAAGTTCTCTCGCGCAACCAGCAGCCCCTCGCCCGCCTGCTCGGCGGCGGCGCGTGCCGTGACGTAGCCATCGTACGCGGCAGTCACATCGCGCTGCACGGCGCGCTCCATGTCTGCCCGGACGGCGCGGGCCACGTCGCGGCCGACGCGGGCCTGCGAGAGGGCGACCTCCCGTCGGGCGTTGTCCCACAGCGGGAAGGCCACGCTCAGCGTCAGGGAGGTCCGGTCGAACAGTTTGGGGTAGAACCGGTTGTCGAACGCGAGGGCGTTGGCGCTGACCGTCGCGTGGGGGAGGTAGTCGCCCAAGCGTGCGCGGTACGCCGCCGCCGCCGCCCGCTCGTTCGCCTGTGCCACGCGGTATTGCGGCCCCTGGGCTGCCGCCTGCGCGATCGCGTCGGCGAGGCTGAGCGGCAGCTCCGGCGCCCGTGCCGTGTCGAGCGGTGCCGCGTCAACCGGTCCCGCAGCCCCGATGCGCCGCCCTAGCTCGAGTCGCGCGACCCGCAGCACGGTCTCCTGCACCAGACGCCCGACGCGCGCGCGTGTCAGCTCGAGACGCAGCTGCAGCGAGTCGGTCTGCACCGCCGCCCCGGAGGCCACGCGCGCCCGTGCGACGGCGAGCTGCTGCTCGGCGCGCTGCGCGCGCTCGCGCGCTACGCGGAGCAGCTCCGCGTTTGCGAGGACCGCGTAGTAGTCCGACTCGGTGAGCAGCGCCGACGCAAACCGCGCGACCAGCTCGCCCGCGTGGGCGCCGTCCAGGGCCGCCGCCGAGCGGGACAGCTCGGCGAACTTCTGGCCACCCGTGAACAGGTCGTACCGCGCGGTCACCTGCGCCGTCACCGCGTTCGCCTCCTGGGTGAATGTGACGAAGTTGAAGCCCGGCGGATTCGTGTGCGTGGCGTCGGTGTTAAAGGTGACCGAGGGCAGCACGAAGACCGAGAACGCGCTGCGCCGTGCCCACACGGCGTTGTCCACCTGCCCGATCGCGGCGACGTAGTTCGGGTCCAACCCGGTCGCCCGGCGCAGCGCTTCGGCGAGGGTCACCACCGGCAGGGAGTCGGGGGCAGGGGGAGCCACGGCCCCTGCCTGGAGCTGCAGCGCGGCCAGGAGGGCCAGCATCAGTCGGCCTCCACGGGTCGTGCCACACGGACGTGGCTCGGCTCGCGCGCCGTCAGGCGGTTCAGCAGCACGTACCCCACGGGCACGACGAACAATGTGAGCACCGTGGAAAAGAAGATGCCGCCCACGATCGCGTAGCCGAGCGGCCGGCGCGAGGTGGAACCCGCGCCGAGTCCTATCATCACCGGGATTGCGCCCATGATCGTCGCCACCGACGTCATGAGAATCGGGCGCAGCCGGATGCGTCCCGCCTCGATCACCGCAGCGAGCGCCTCCATGCCGCGCGCCTTCAATTGGTTCGTGTACTCGACCAAGAGGATCGAGTTCTTGGTCACGAGACCGATCAGCAGGACCATGCCGATCTCGCTGTAGAGGTTGATCGTCCCGCCCGGGCGATGCAGCAAGGCCGCCAGGAGCAGCGTGGCGAGCGCGCCGGTCACCGCGAGCGGCACCGCCAGCAACACGGTGAACGGGTGCACCAGCGACTCGAACTGCGACGCGAGCACCATGAACACGACCAGCAGCGCCACGCCGAAGGCGAAGTAGAGCGCGCCGCCGCTCTCCTTGAACTCGCGTGAATCACCCGCCAGCGCCGTCGTGCTCCCCGGGGGAAGTACCTGCCGGGCCAAGCGATCGAGCGAATCGAGCGCCTCACCCTGGGCGAAGGGGGGAATCAGGGACGCCGACAGGGTAAACGAGGGCACGCGGTTGAAGTGGTTGATCTGTCTCGGGCCCACTCCCTCTGCGACCTTCGCCAGCGCGCCCAGCTGCACCAGCTGGCCACCGCTGCCGCGCAAGTAGATCCCCGACATGTCGCTCGGCGTGTTCCGGTGACTGGGATCGAGCTGTACCATCACGTAGTACAGCTTGTCGTTCCGGGTGAAGGTGCTGACCCGGCGGCCGCCGAGGAAGGTCTGGAGGGCGGCCGCGACGTCGCGCACGGGCACCCCGAGGTCCTCCGCGCGGTCCCGGTCAAAGGTGACGCGCAGCTCCGGCTTGTTGAAGCGCAAGTCGGTGTCGATGTTGGTGAGACCCTTGATGGCGCGCGCCCGCGGCACGAGCGTGTCCATGGCCTGCGCGAGCCGCCCGATATCCGGATTCTGGACCACGAACTGCACGGGCTGGCTGAACCCCAGCGCGCCGGGGCTGTACGGGAACGCCTGGAGGCCGGCGATCCCGAAGAGCTGGGGAAACAGCATGCCAACGAGTTGCTGGACGCTCCTGTGGCGTTCGCTCCAATCTTTGAGGATGACGCCGACAAACGCCCGGTTGACGCCCCCGGCGAATCCGCCGATGATCGTGAAATAGCCCTGGACCTCGGGGACCTTCCCGATGATCTGCTCGACCTGGCGCACGTAACCGTCCGTGTATTCGAGCGAGGAGCCCTCGGGCCCGAAGCCCACCACCAGGAAGAACCCGCGGTCGTCGTCCGGAATGAGCTCCTGCTTGAGGTTGCGGTACAGCACGAACGCCAGGGCAACCGTCACGACCGTTCCGGCCACCACGATGCCCCGGTGCTGCAGCGCGGTCCGGAGCAGCGTCGCGTAACGCTCGGCGATGGCGTTGAACCCCTGCTCCAACACCTTGAAGATCGCGCCATGCTCGTGCGGCACCCGCAGCACCTTGGCGCACAGCATCGGCGTCAACGTCAGGGCCACGAACCCCGAGATCACGACGGCGCCGGCGACCGCGATGCCGAACTCGCTCAACAGCCGACCCGTCGAGCCTCGCAGGAACCCGAGCGGCGTGAACACCGCCACCAGGGCGATCGTCGTCGCGATCACGGCGAAGCCGATCTCGTTGGTGCCGTTCGTCGCGGCCTGCTCCGGCGTCTCGTGCAGCTCCTCCTGGTGCCGGTAGGCGTTCTCGAGCACGATGATCGCGTCATCCACCACGATGCCGATCGCGATCGTGAGCGCGAGCAGGGTGAAGTTGTTGATCGAGAAGCCGAGGAAGTACATGATGGCGAACGTCGCCACGATCGACGCCGGGATCGCCAGCCCGGGGATCACGGTCGCCCGCACGTTCCGCAGGAACACGAAAATGATCAACACGACGAGGATCGCCGCGATCAGGAGCGTGAGGCGCGCGTCGTTGATCGAGTGCGTGACGAACACGGACCCATCCCACGCGGTTTCGAGCTTCACGCCGGGGGGCAGGGTCTGCTGGATGCCGGGCAGGGCCTCGCGAATCCGGCGTGCCACCTCGATGAGATTCGCCTTGGACTGCCGGACGACGCCGATCGCGACCGCAGGATTCCCATTGTAGCGGAATATCGAGCGATTGTCCTCGGGCCCGAGCTCCACGTTCGCCACGTCCTTGAGCTTGACGAGCTGCCCGCCCTGGCTTGCGACCACCAGCTCCCCGAATTCCCGCGGCGTCTTCAGTTCGCCCAGTGACCGGACCGAGAACTCCCGCCGCGTCGATTCGATCCGGCCGGCGGGAATCTCGACGTTGCGCGCGTTGATCGCGCCTTCCACGTCCTGCACGGTCAGGCTCCGGGCCGACAGCTGGTCGGGCTGTACCCACACCCGCATGGCAAAGCGCCGCTCGCCATAAACTCCGGCGCTGCCGACGCCCGCCAGACTCTGCAGCCGTGCTTTCACCAGGCGGTCGGCGACATCGGAGAGCTGCATCAGGTCGTAGTTCGGGCTGCTCAGGGCCAACCAGTAAAATGGCTGCGCGTCCGCCTGCTGCTTCGCGATCACCGGCTCGAGCACGTCGACCGGCAGCCGCCCCCGTACCCGCGACACCTTGTCGCGCACGTCCTGCGCGGCGACGTCGACGGGCCGGTCGAGGTTGAACTCGAGAGTGATCTGGCTGTGCTCCTCCGAAGAGGAGCTCGAAAGCGTGCGCAGTCCCTGGATCGTGGACAGTTCTTCTTCCAGCACGTCCGTCACCGCGGTTTCGACGACCTGCGCATTGGCGCCAGGCAGGGTCGTCGAGACCGAGATGATGGGAGGATCGATGTCCGGGAGCTCGCGCACCGACAGCCGGGTGTACCCGATGACGCCGAAGAGGACGAGGGCGGCGCTCGCCATGCTGGCGAGCACCGGGCGCCGAATCGCAACCTCGGAGAGCTTCATGCCTGAATGCGTCCTTTCACCTCGGACGGGTGTGACCCATCGCCTCTACTGTAAACGAACGGGGCTCCGCGAAATCGACACGTCGAACGATCCCGTTCAGCGCCGCACGGCTTCATTTGCAGGATGAAAAGCTAACCGGGACTCCGGTCGTTCGCAGGGGCGACCCGACGGCTCGCCTCGATCCGTAAGTACCCCCGCACTCCGGTGGCTCCGCCGTCAGGCGAGGTTCGTGCCCGAATACACGGCTTGGTTCATGTCGTTGACGATCACGTACGTCGACGATGCCGAGCCCGTTTCTGCACGAGCGTATCTTGCCGTGAGGACGGTCCGGCCAACGGTGCCTTCGACGAAGGGGCGGATCCCGCCTTGGCGTCCCTCGCGCCGTCGGGAAGCAGATGGAAACGTCCCCGAGTTTCGTGTAGGATCAAGAGCCAGCCTGGAGCCCGGACGCTTCGGTGGGGTGCGCTTCACATCCCATCGCCCTCGTGCGTATGAATGGAGCCGAGACAGGAGCCCTGCCACTCAACATGGTGACTGCAAGCGAGCCTTCTCCCACGCGCCGGATGGGAGCGCGGGCGCTGGCCGCGCTCGCGGCGCTCGCCGCCGCCTGCTTCCCCAACCCCCCGGGCGTGCGGGGCGTCGCCGGGACGGCCCCGACCCCCAGCGTGTTCTGGACACCGCCGCGCGAGCGGGGGGCGCGGGACACCACCCGCCCCGCCCCGGCCGTGCCGCCGGAGCTGACGGAGCGCGTGCAGGGGTTGCAGCTCACCGACGTGATCGATATCGCGCTGCGCAACAACTCGGCGACGGCCGCGGCCTGGGCGGACGCCCGCGCCGCCGCAGCCACCTACGGGGCCGCGCGGGGACAGTATTACCCGACCATCTCCCTGGACGGCGCCGTCACGGCGATCAAGACGGTCCCGTCGGCCGGCCGCTCCGCGGTGCAGCAGCAGTTCTACGGCCCGACGCTCAACCTGTCCTGGCTGCTGTTCGACCTGGGGGGGCGGTCCGGATCGATCGGCGAAGCGCGCGAGGCGCTGCTGGCGGCGGACTGGAGCCACAATGCCGTGATCCAGAACGTGGTGCTGGGAGTCGAGAGCGCCTACTTCGGCTACATGGCGACGAAGGCGCTGCTCGTGGCGCAGCAGACCACGCTCAAGGAGGCGCAGGCCAATCTCCAGGCGGCGGAGGAGCGCCACCGGGTGGGGCTCGCCACCATCGCTGACGTGCTCCAGGCGAAGACGGCGCTGTCGCGGGCGCAGCTCACCCTGGAGACGACCCAAGGGGCCCTGCAGACGACGCGCGGCGCGCTGGCGCTCTCCATGGGCCTCCCGGCGAACGTCCCCTACGACGTCGCGCTCCCCCCCGATACGCTGCCGCCGCTCGGCATCAGCGACAGCGTGGACGCGCTGATCGAGCGGGCGGTGCGGGAGCGCCCCGACCTCGCCGCCGCCCGGGCGGAGGCGCGGGCAGTCCAGGCCCGCGTGAGCGTGGCGCGCGCCCAGGCGCTGCCGTCGCTGGTTGTGAGCGGGAGCACTGGCGAGACGTATTTTCTCAACACCTCGACCTTCGGCAACAGCTACACGGCGAGCATCGCGATTCAGATTCCGCTGTTCTCGGGGTGGTCGCAGATTTATGGGGTGAAGGCAGCCGCCGCCGCCGCGCGAGCGGCAGAGCAGCGCGCGCACGGGATGGAGCAGCAGGTGATCTTCCAGGTATTCGATGCCTACTACGGGCTTCGCACCGCCACGCAGCAGGTGCGCACCAGCGCCGACCTGCTCGCGAGCGCGACGCAGTCGGAAGACGTGGCCCTCGGCCGCTACAAGGCCGGGGCCGGGAGCCTGCTCGACCTCCTGACGGCGCAGGCGGCGCTCTCCGACGCCCGGGCGCAGGCCATCCAGGCGCGCTTCTCCTGGTACACGGCGCTGGCGCAGCTCGCGCACGATGCCGGCATTCTCGGCCTCGACGGAGGGAGCCCGCTGCACGTCCAACCAGACTCCTCGAGGATCAACCGCTAGGTGAAGACCACGGCCGCAGCCACGATCGCCGCGCTGCTCCTCGTGCTCGGCTGCTCGCGCAAGGGGGCGAGCGGCCCGCCCCGCGTCCCGGTCACCGTGGCGCGCGCCGAGCAGCGACCTGTGCCCTACGAGATCGTCGCCACCGGGACTGCCGAGCCGCGGCAGACGGTGGCGGTGCAGTCGCAGGTGACGGGCGTGCTGACCCGCGTGGCGTTCCGGGAGGGGGACGAGGTCGCGCCCGGCCAGGTGCTGTTCCAGATCGACCCGCGGCCGTTCCAGGCGGCGCTCGACCAGGCGCGCGCGATGCTGGCGCGCGACGCCGCCCAAGCTGAGAACGCCGCGCTCGACGCCACGCGCTACGCCGAGCTGGTGAAGCAGGACTACGTCACGAAGCAGGACTACGATGCGAAGCGCGCCAACGCCGAGGCCCTGCAGGCGGCGGTGCGGGCCGACTCGGCGGCCGTCGCGAACGCCCAGCTCAGCCTGGAGTACGCCACCATCCGCGCCCTCATCGCCGGCCGCACCGGCCGGCTGCTCGTGCGTGAGGGCAACCTGGTGCGGGCGACCGCCAGTGACACGCTCGTCGTGATCAACCGGATCCAACCCATCCTCGTGCGGTTCGCGGTCCCGGAGCTGCACCTCCCGGACATCCAGCGCTACCGCAAGAACCGGCTGCCCGTGCTCGTGAGCCCGTCGAAAGAAGACACCACCGTCAGCGAGGGGGTGCTCACGTTCGTGGACAACAGCGTCGACACGACCACGGGGACGGTGCTGCTCAAGGCCGAGTTCCCGAACCGGGACAGCGCGCTGTGGCCGGGCGAGTTCCTGAGCGTGCGGCTGCGGCTGTACGTCGAGCAGCAGGCCCTGGTCGTGCCGGGCCAGGCCGTGATGACGGGCCAGCAGGGGACGTACGTGTTCGTCGTGAACCAGGACGGCACCGCGCGCTCGCAGCCGGTGACGATCGAGCGCACGGCGGGAGCCTACGCCGTGATCGGCCAGGGCGTGCAGGCGGGGGACGAAGTCGTCACCGACGGCCAGGTGCGCCTCGTGCCGGGCGCGCCCGTGGAAGTGAAGGGCGTGGCGGAGCCCGCACGCGAGCTGGAGGCGGACAAATGAACATCTCCGCGCTGTTCATCAGGCGACCCGTCATGACGACGCTCGTCATGCTGGGGATCTTCGTCTTCGGGCTGATGGCCTACCGGCTGCTGCCGGTGAGCAATCTGCCGAACGTGGACTTCCCCACCATCACGGTGAGCGCGAGCCTACCGGGCGCGAGCCCCGAGACGATGGCGTCCGCCGTGGCGACGCCGCTGGAGAAGCAGTTCTCGACGATCGCCGGCGTGGACCAGATGACCTCGTCGTCGAGCCTTGGCAGCACGAGCATCACGCTGCAGTTCACCCTGGACCGCAACATCGACGCCGCCGCGCAGGACGTGCAGGCGGCGATCTCCAAGACGCTGCGCCAGCTCCCGAGCGGCCTCCTGCCGCCCACCTACCAGAAGGTGAACCCGGCCGACCAGCCGATCGTCTACTACGCACTGAGCTCGAAGACGCTGTCGTTGCCCGCGCTGGACGAGTACGCCGAGACCTTCATCGCGCAGCGCCTGTCCACGGTCAGCGGCGTGGCGCAGGTCAACGTGTACGGCGCCGCCAAGTACGCCGTGCGCATTCAGCTCGATCCCAAGGCCCTGGCCGGCCGCGCCCTCGGCATCGACGAAGTGGCGAGCGCGGTCGACGCCGGCAACGTCAACCTGCCGACCGGTGTCCTGTGGGGCCCGCACCGCGCCTACACGGTCCAGGCGAACGGGCAGCTGCAGGACGCCGCGGCGTTCCGACCCCTCGTCGTGGCCTACCGCAAGGGCGCGCCCGTGCGCCTCCAGGACATCGGCCAGGTGCTGGACGACGTGCAGGACAACAAGAGCGCCGCCTGGTACAACGGCAGTCGGACCATCGTGCTCGCCATCCAGCGACAGCCGGGCACCAACACCGTCGGGGTCGCGAGCCGCGTACGGAGCGTCATGGCGGGCCTGAAGCAGCAGCTCCCGGGATCCGTGGACCTGCAGCTGCGCTACGACCGCTCGGACTCGATTCGCGCCTCGCTCGCGGACGTGCAGTTCACGCTGTCCGTCACCCTGGGGCTCGTCGTCCTGGTCATCTTCCTCTTCCTCCGCAACCTCTCGGCGACGGTCATCCCGAGTCTGGCGCTGCCGCTCTCGCTCGTGGGAACGTTCGCGGTGATGTACGCGCTCGATTACAGCCTCGACAATCTCTCCATGATGGCGCTCACCCTGTCCGTGGGGTTCGTGGTGGACGACGCCATCGTGATGCTCGAGAACATCGTGCGCCACATGGAGAAAGGAGAGCCGCCGCTAGCCGCGGCGTTCGACGGGGCGCGGGAGGTCGGGTTCACGATCCTGTCGATGACGCTGTCGCTGGCGGCGGTCTTCATCCCGGTGCTCTTCATGGGCGGGATCGTGGGCCGGTTGTTCCACGAGTTCGCCGTGACCATCGGCTCCGCCATTCTCGTGTCCGGGCTCGTGTCGCTGACCCTGACGCCGATGTTGTGCAGCCGCTTCCTGCGGCCGTCGCGCGAAGCGCACCACGGGAAGCTGTACGAGCAGTCGGAGCGCGTGTACCAGGAGGTACTGGGCTGGTACGAGCGCAGCCTCGACTGGGTGATGAACCGCCGCCCGGCGGCGATGGCCTTCTCGGCGGCCATCCTGCTCGGCACGGGCCTCCTGTTCGTGGCCGTCCCGAAGGGCTTCCTTCCGAGCGAGGACAACTCCCAGATCTTCGGGACCACGGAAACCGTCGAGGGCACGTCGTTCGACGACCTGGTGAGCCATCAGCTGCAGGTGATGGCGGTGCTGCAGCAGGATCCCAACGTGGTGGGCACGATGTCGTTCCTCGGCGGCGGCGGCACGATCAACCAGGGGCGCGTCTTCATGCAGCTCAAGCCCCGCTCGCAGCGCCGCGTGAGCGTGGACGACCTGATCCGCTACTTCAATGACAAGCTGGCCGGGATCCCCGGGATCCAGGTATTCCTCCAGAACCCGCCGCCCATCCAGATCGGCGGCCGCCGCACGAAGAGCCTGTACCAGTTCACGCTCCAGAGCCCCGACCGGATCGGGTTGTACGACAACGCGACGCGGCTGGCGACTCAGCTCCGCAAGCTGCCGGATTTGCTGAACGTCACGAGCGACGTGCAGATCTCGAGCCCGCAGGCCACGGTGACCATCAACCGGGACCGGGCCGCAGCGCTCGGCATCACGGCCGAGCAGGTGGAAGAGGCGCTGTACAACGCCTACGGGGCGCGCCAGGTCTCGACGATCTACACGGCGACCAACCAGTACTGGGTGGTGATGGAGCTCTTGCCCCAGTACCAACAGGACCTGTCGGCGCTGAACCTCCTGTACATCCGCTCGCGCACCGGCACGCTGGTGCCGCTCGCGTCCATCGCCACCCTGGGCTCGAGCGTGGGCCCGCTCACGGTGAACCACGCGGGGCAGCTGCCTTCGGTCACGATTTCGTTCGACCTGCGGCAGGGAGTCGCCATCGGCACCGCCGTCACGCAGGTGCAGCGCATCGCGCAGCAGTCCCTGCCCTCCAGCATCACGACGAGCTTCGCCGGCACCGCGCAGGCGTTCCAGTCGAGCCAGGCGGGCCTGCTGCTGCTGCTGATCCTTTCCGTGCTCGTGATCTACATGGTGCTCGGCATCCTGTACGAGAGCTTCATCCACCCGCTCACCATCCTGTCGGCACTGCCGTTCGCGGCATTCGGGGCGCTCCTGACGCTGCTCATTTTCCGGGTGGACCTCAGCGTGTACGCTTTCGTCGGCGTCATCATGCTCGTCGGGCTCGTGAAGAAGAACGGGATCATGATGATCGACTTCGCGCTCGAGGCGCAGCGTACGGAAGGCAAGTCGCCGCGGGATGCGATCCTGCAGGCGTGCAGCATCCGGTTCCGGCCGATCATGATGACCACGATGGCGGCGCTGATGGGCACGCTGCCGATCGCCCTGGGGGTGGGCACGGGCTCCGAGTCCCGCCGGCCGCTCGGCATCGCCGTGGTGGGCGGGCTCGCGTTCTCGCAGCTCGTCACGCTGTATGTGACGCCGGTGATCTACACCTACCTCGACACGCTGCAGCAGCGCCTGGGGAAGTTCTCGCTGGTGCGCCCGGCGCCGGCCCGTCCGCTACCCGGGGGCGCGCCGGCGGACTGACGGCGAGGACCGCCGTGGAGCCCTACTCCTTCGGTTTGACCAGCTCCCGGAAGGGTGCATAGTCGCGCAGCGCTTCGAACGCGAGATCGACGTGCAGCGCGTGGGCGTGTGGGTACCCCTGTGCGAACGCGTCCCGGAGGAGGGCGACGGCTCCCTCCCGCTCGCCGAGCAGCGCCTGGATGCGCGCCCGCCAGACCGCGTGCCGCCCGAAAATATAGGGCCGCTTCACTCCCGCGAGTGCACTGTCGACGCGGAGTGCCTGCTCGCGGTTTCCTTGGCGTGCTGCGATAGCCCCCAGGTACCCGAGATAGTCCATCTGGTCCCACCCGTCCCCCATTACGGCGGCGGCCGCGAGGGAGTCGCTCCGGCCCGGCCCCCTCCTCGCCGCAAGGCGCTCGAATTCACGCCGCGCGTCATCGAGCCGTCCCGCCGTGTAGGAAACGAGCGCGACGCGATAGCGGTGCGGCTCGGATGCCACCTCCGCGGGCGGACGGGTGGCCAGCCAGTCGCGAGCCTGGGCTAGCACCGTGTCTCCTTCCGTGGGATGACCGTGTGCGCGCAGCTCGACCGCGGCAAGCAGCAACGCATCCGCCGGCGTCCAGCCCTGTGAGGGTGGAAGGTTCACGCTCGCCGCGAGCCGGCGAGTCACCTCCTCCGCTCGGCCGAGCGCCGCGAGAGCTCGGATCTGCGTGGTCAGGACCTGCGGGTTGTCGGGAAACCGGCGCGCGCCTTCGAGCGCCTGCTTGAGCTCGCGGCGATGGTCGCCCAGCTGGTGCAATGCGGTGGTGAGGTCGTACCAGTACACCCACCAGCCGTGGGTGAATCCGCGGTCGGGACCGAGCGCCATCAGGGCGTTCACCGCCTCGCGCGGACGATTGAGCGCCATCGCATCCTCGGCGACCAGGTAGAGGGTCTCGGACGCGGGCGCGAGGTTCGCCATTCCGCGCGCGGCGCGGAGCGCCTCGACCGCATCACCCCGGCACGTCGCCAGCACCCACGCCAGGTAGGACCGGTCGAGCGGAGCGAGCCGCCCGGCGTGCGGCTCCAGGGCGTGGCCGATGGCATCCGCTGCCGCAAACTCGCCGAGGTTCATGTGAGCGTTGGCGGCGAAGATGAGGGGCAGCCGGAACGTCGTGTCTACCGCCGACGCCCGCTCGAAGTGTGCGATCGCCCCGCGCATGTCGAACTGGACGAACCGGTCCAAGCCCGCGATGAACTCCTGGTAGGCCTGGAAGTTGGGCGGTTGACTGGCGGTCGTCGCCCAACGGCTGAGGCGCGAGTCGAACAGCGTCGCCAGCACGGCCATGACACGCTGGCGCAGGGCTTCGACCGCGGTGAGCGGCTGAGCCAGCGGCCCGGCGACCGGATCGAGGGCGCGCAGGACCTTGCCGTCCGCGGCCGCCGAGATCTGGATCTGAAACCGGACGCTGTCCGCCTGGCGGTAGTAGGCGCCCCAGACCACCGTGCCGGCACCGGTCTCCCGGCCGAGTGCACGGAGCCCGGCGGCGTCGAGGTGGCCGGGACCGTGCTGTCCCGACGCCAGCGACGCGGTCATCACGGACATCGAGGGGACGACCTCGACGAGACCGGTCTGCGCGAGCCCCTGGGTCACCCAGTCGGCCGCCATGTGGCCGAGGTTGTCGAGCGCCGGGTCGCCGGTGTGATTCTCGATCACGGCCACGACGACCCGACGCTGGTTGAGATCCGGCGCCCGGCCGCGCAGCACCACGGCCGCACCGCCGAGACCGACCGCCAGGAGCCCCGCTCCCGCGAGGACTCGGCGCCCCCGCCGCCCCGCGAGGATTCCCCGCGTGGGGACGCTCGTGCGATGGGGGGATCCCCCGAGCGCCGCCGCCAGCGCTCCGGCCGTGGGGAAGCGATCGTCGGGGAGCGGGGCGAGCGCCTTCGAGACCGCGTGTTTCACGGCCCGGGCGACGTTGGCATCGGCCCGGCGCAGCGCAGGACTCGACTCCAGCGCGCTCCAGTTGTGGATCAGCCGCTCGGTGAGGCTCATGACCCGCGGCTCACCGGCCAGCATCTCGAACAGCACGCACCCGAGGCTGTAGACGTCGGTCCGCGCGTCGAGCTGGCCGCTGCCGATCGCCTGCTCGGGGCTCATGTAGCCGGGGGACCCCATCGACTGACCGGTCTGCGTGAGCGTCAGTGTGCCGGCGGCGCTGATCGCGCGCGCGATCCCGAAGTCGGCGACGATGGCGTGGTCGCCCGTCAGCAGAATGTTCTCGGGCTTGATGTCGCGGTGAATGATCCCCTGTGCGTGCGCGAACCCGAGCGCGTCCGCCACGTCGCGCGTGATGTGGAGTGCGTCCGCGAGCGCGAGCTTGCGCTCACGCAGCAGGCGATGCCGCAGCGACTCCCCTTCTACGTACGGCATGACGTAGTAGAACAGTCCGGCCGCCTCCCCGGCCGCAAAGATCGGGACGATGTGGGGATGGCTGAGCTTGGAGGACAGGTCCACTTCGCGGATGAACCGCTCGCGCAGCAGGCGGGTGCTGATCTCCGGGTCGAGCACCTTGATCGCCACGCGGCGACGCGGGTGCTGCTCCACCGCCAGGTAGACGCGGGCCATGCCGCCGGCGCCGATCTGGCGCTCCACGTCGAAGCGCGGGGCGAGACTTTCGCGGAGCGAATCGAGGACGTCGAGCATCGCCGTCAAGTTAGCGTTGGGTGGCGGGCGAGGCGAGCGACGCGGGGGCTACTGGCCGATTTTGCGCCGGGAGCTACAATTTCTGGGTGAACAGCGGGAATCCTGTGCGGAGCTCTCCCTACCTGCGCCTGGCGGCGTACTACGCGGCGCTCGGCGCCGCCGTCTGGCTGCTGATCACGCTGTTCCCCGCCCTGCCGGGACTGCTCGACCACTTTCGCGAAATCTCCGTGCTGGGCATCGCCGCCGCGCGCCGCGGCCGCGACCTGGAGCAGGTCGTCGGGCCCAGCGCGCAGACGCTGTCGCAAGGCGCGTGGGCGCTGATCACGCTGCTGTCGATGCTCACCGCGCTCCTGCTCGTGCTCCCCGTCGCGTGGGTCTACATGGTCACCAAGCGGCGCTCGGGCTACGATCAGTCGGTCGTCCAGACGGTCATCATCCTGCCGATGACCGTCGCTGGCACGGTCATCCTGGTGCAGAACAGCCTGGCGCTCGCGTTCGCGCTCGCCGCCATCGTGGCGGCGGTACGGTTCCGCAACACGCTCAAGGACACGAAGGACGCGGTCTACATCTTCCTCGCCCTCGCCGTCGGCGTTGCCGCCGGCGTGTTCGCGCCGACCGTCGCCGCGGTCATGTCCGTCGTCTTCAACGCGGTGGTCCTCACTCTGTGGCAGTTCAACGTCGGAAACATCTACGCCGACCGGCTCGGCGCGGACCGCGCCGCGCGGCTGGAGCCTCACCTCGCAGCCGCAGCCGACGACAAGAAGAAGAAGCGCTTCAACGGGGCCTTGGTGATCCACGCGGCTCGCCTCGAGCCGGCGCAGCGCGTGGCGGAGGCCCTGCTCGACGACCAGGCGAAGCGCTGGAAGCTCGCGGAGATCGTCCCCTCGGACCGCGGCACGTCGACCCTCGAGTACCTGATCCGGGTCAAGGACGACGCCGTCGCGGCAGCCCTGGTCGACGACCTCAAGGCGCAAGGTGCGCCGGACATCGTGGCCGCCGAGTTCCGCTCGCTCCGGGGCCTCAAGCCGGGCAAGGAGGAGTGAGGCACCCCGCGCGGTGGCGGCTCGCGCTCCTGGCGTCGCTCGGCATCGGGTTGCACGGCTGCGGCGCCGGGGGACTGGCGAGCGCCAGCGCCGCGCCCGTCCCGGCCGCTCCGCGGGCTGAAGTCGACGTCACGCTGTTCTTGATCGGGGACGCCGGCGCCCCAGCGGCGCCCGCCGATTCCGAGCCCGTCCTCAGGGCGCTGCGAGCGGCGCTGTCCGTCGCGCCACACCCGGTCGTCGCCTTTCTGGGCGACAACATCTACCCCCGCGGCATGCCGGACTCGAGCGCCGCCGACAGACCCGA